>Ga0306870_1000012_pt1 | contig 95552 bp, 83 predicted proteins | sample AntRauMeHopE1496_FD_190435 | JGI IMG/M metagenome (GOLD analysis project Ga0306870, IMG submission 190435) | Saline lake microbial communities from Rauer Islands, Antarctica - Metagenome Hop E1 #496 (v2) (version 2) | ecosystem: Environmental > Aquatic > Non-marine Saline and Alkaline > Saline ... | reverse complement strand
AGTACACTTACATTTTTCTCTAGCTTATAAACTTCTAGACGGCCTGCATTTTCAATTGCCGTATTGATGTCTTCCAACGGAGATCCTATCCTAGAAATACCTTTTTCGGTAAGTCTGGCAACTGGAGAATTTTCTTGGGCACAGCGCATTTTGGCAGATTCGATATTGCCAGAAGTCACGCTATCTTTTATTTGATTCATAAAATTCTTATCGGTCTTCGAAGCTGCATTGATGGCAAAAATGCGTTCAAAATAAATGTAAATGGCAAAAAACAGAAGAACTGCCAAAATCAATATAATGATAGTTCCTCCAGGACCCCCACTAAAGATTAAATCGATGATGGATAAGGTTTTCTCTTCTACAAGTTCCTCTGCAACGTCAGGGGTTTGTTGAGCAAATGTTATAAGCATGGGTTATAGGTTGTTAATGATATAGATAACGCTAAAGTAAACAATAAATTTTATCGCTCAATAACAATTTATAAGCTTAAATCAATTGTTTTAAGGCAATTTCAAAAGCATGACTACTGATATATTTTTTGTCATTATTTTGTTCAAAAGTGCGTTGAATAGCATTTTTGAGAGTGATAGAAATATCATTAAAAATAGCTTCGTCTGTCATTAATACCTTGCGTTCCATAAAGTAAGCAAAGACACGAGCCATTCCACAATTGGCGATAAAATCTGGAATAACACTCGCTTTCTGGTCGGCGTATTCCATAATAGGGCCAAAGAAGATTTCTTTATCGGCGAACGGTACATTTGCTCCACATGAAATAACTTCTAAGCCATGTTCTACCAAGCTATCGATTTGGTCTTTTTGGACCAATCGAGAAGCAGCACAAGGGGCAAAAATATCGGCGCCAAGCGACCAAAAAACTTTGTTAGCCTCTTCAAAAGGAATAAGATCTTTGCTCTGTAACGTATTTCCTTTCTTTGCTAGAAACAAATCTTTGATCTCCTCATAACTATATCCATCTTTGTTAATAAGGCCTCCATCTCTATCTAGAATCCCAATGATTTTAGCTCCCATTTTGGACAGATAAAAAGCAGCTGCAGAACCTACATTACCAAAGCCTTGGATAATGGCTGTTTTCCCTTTCACATCCCCTCCATAAATATCGTAATAATGCTTCACCGACTCCGCAACTCCAAAACCGGTACACATATCTGCGATGGTATATTTACGGGATACATCTGGGCTATAATCGGTATTTTCGATCACCTTAATGACCCCATGGCGTAATTGTCCAATCCTATTGATTTTATCGGCTTCGGTAGGGTGGAAGTGTCCATTAAAAACACCTTCCTGTGGATGCCAAACGCCACAGCTCTCCGTGATAGGAATCACTTCGTGAATTTCATCGACATTCAAGTCACCACCTGTGCCGTAATAGCTTTTTAATAATGGCGAAACTGCTTTGTACCAGCGTTCTAAAACTCCCTGTTTTCTGGGATCTTTAGGATCAAAATTAATTCCCGATTTGGCTCCTCCAATGTCTGGACCTGAAACCGTAAATTTTATTTCCATGGTTTTAGCCAGAGATAAGACTTCATTTTCATTTAGGCCTTCACGCATACGTGTTCCACCTCCAGCGGCGCCTCCTCTTAAGGAGTTGATAACCGTCCAGCCTTCAGCTTCAGTTTCTGAATCTCTCCAGTGAAAAACAATTTCGGGAGCTTTATCTTCATATTTAGTCAATAATTCTTTCATAGGAAACAATTCAATTTTAATTCTTTGGGGACAAATATAGAGATTCGTAAAAGCTCTGTTTAGAGAAAGGCTCAAAAATTCCAAATTCTATATTAAGGCAAATAGATAAATCCTGCAGAATGGTCCTGTGAAGCTCCAGTGACGGAGGCCAACACATTGGTTTCCTCACGGTCTCTTAAGACTCCCAATAAAGCAAAAATGAGGGCTTCTTTATAATGAATAACTTTAGCGTCTGGGAGAATTAACTGGGCTTGAGTTTGCGAAGCAATGAGTTCTAATACATAGGAATTTAAAGCACCACCGCCCGTAATAAGCACTCTAGAGCTCTTGTGTATGGAATTTGCAATCTGTTTGGCGAAGTGATGTGTACAGGTGGCCATAATTTCTTCTGAAGATAATCCCGATGACTCTAAGAGCGGAAAAAAATAAGCTTCCAACCATTCGATGCCTAAAGATTTTGGGGCTGTCTCGATGTAATACTTGAGTGAATCGAGTTTTAAAAGAAGCTCTTCATTAGGACTTGAAGCTTTGGCGATTTGACCTCCTTCGTCAAATTTCACCCCAAAGGTATTAGCATAGGGATTCAAGACTTTATTCACAGGGCAGATGTCGTAAGCAATGCGCTTGTCGTCTCTTTCAAAAGAAATATTTGCGAAGCCTCCTAGGTTTATACAGGCCTGGTAATCTCCGAATAACAGTCGATCGCCTAAAGGAACTAATGGGGCTCCTTGGCCTCCTAAAGCCACATCTTCAACTCTAAAATCGCAAATAACTTTATGACCCGTTAGCTTCGCTAGTTTTGGAAGATTTCCAATTTGATAGGTAAGCTGGCGTTCAGGTTGATGTAGAACAGTATGTCCGTGAGACGCTATAAAATCGATGGGAGGTAACTCATGTTCTCTTAAGAATCGACCGATGTACTCTGCAAGTAGGGAAGTGTAATCTTCATCCAATAATTTTAGACTCTCCATAGACTGCTGGTGGGCCGTTTGCAACTTGTTTTCCCAAACTGAAGAATAAGGATAGGTGATAGCCGCCTTAATTTCAAAAGTCCACGTATTGGTATCGAAAGAGAATTGACAATGCGCAAGATCCACACCATCGAGAGATGTGCCAGACATTACTCCGATAACAGAATAGCTTTTCATACTTCTAGAATTAACATCAAAATTAGAATAAAGCAGACAAAGAAACTGAGTTTCAGGTAGAAACTTGAAAGGGACTCCAAGGCTTATATATTTTACACGAATCTTAAATTTTGATTGGTTATATTGAAAAATATGCAGGTAAATCCTATATTTGTAGCAGAATTTTAATAAAACTGAAACAGTTACTATATGGATTTTAAATTAACAGAAGAACATGAGATGATTCGTCAGGCAGCGCGAGATTTTGCTAATAATGAATTGAAGCCGGGAGTTATAGAACGTGACGAAAATGAAGAATTTCCAACGGAGCAAATTAAAAAACTTGGTGAGCTTGGATTTATGGGCATGATGGCTTCACCAGATTATGGCGGAGGGGGAATGGATACCGTTTCTTATGTCTTAGCGATGGAAGAACTTTCCAAAGTAGATGCCTCTGCATCGGTTGTCGTTTCTGTGAATAATTCTTTGGTATGTTGGGGTTTAGATACATATGGTACAGAAGAACAAAAGAAAAAATACCTTTCTAAGTTGACTACTGGTGAGAAAATTGGTGCTTTTTGTTTAAGTGAGCCAGAAGCGGGCAGTGATGCAACGTCTCAAAAAACGACAGCCATCGATATGGGGGATCACTATGTGATTAACGGGACTAAAAACTGGATCACCAATGGTAACTCTGCAGAGGTTTACATTGTGATTGCTCATACCGATAAAGACAAAAAACACAGAGGTATCAATGCTTTTATCATGGAGAAAAGCATGGAAGGCTTTGTCGTTGGACCAAAAGAGCGGAAAATGGGTATTCGTGGAAGCGATACGCACTCTTTGACTTTCAACGATGTGAAAGTGCCTAAAGAAAATAGAATAGGAGAAGATGGATTTGGTTTCAAATTGGCTATGAAAACCCTAGCCGGTGGAAGAATTGGTATTGCAGCTCAAGCTCTTGGTATTGCTGCTGGAGCTTACGAACTAGCTAAAAGCTATTCTAAAATAAGAAAAGCATTTGGAACTGAAATCATGAACCATCAGGCTATCGCTTTCAAACTTGCAGATATGCATACTAGTATTGAAGCAGCTCGCCATATGGTGATGAAAGCAGCTTGGGATAAGGACAATGGACTTAACTACGATCTTTCTGGCGCTATGGCAAAACTTTACGCTTCGCAAGTAGCAATGGATGTTACTATAGAAGCCGTTCAAGTCCACGGAGGAAATGGGTATGTAAGAGAATACCACGTGGAGCGCATGATGAGAGATGCCAAAATCACACAGATTTATGAAGGTACTTCAGAAATACAAAAAATAGTGATCTCCAGAAGTATTTTGGCAGATTAGGGAGTTGGTTTTATATAGTAAAGAGCTGTTTCACTTGTATGGGAAACAGCTCTTTTTTATGCTTTAATGTTGGCTTTTCAATTGAAATTTTATTCCTGAATTCAATAATTCAACCCAACAGCTAGACTTCTTATGTTTTAATCTTTTATTGAGGGTTTAATTTCCTGATCTTCTATATCGAGATTCTTTAAAGTCTTACCATTACATTAGAGAAACAAGCTTCTAAATTATCAAATAAATGAATTAAATGTTAAATATTTTAATACTATTTAGCTTTTAGTTAACTTTAATAAAAAATTATTATGAAAAATCTATTACCCCCCCCAAAAAAAATATTTATTATTAATTCTAGTTTTCTTAGTTAGTGCTAATTCTTTTTCATAGGAGTACAAAGAATACTATGTTGTTGAAAAAACACTTAATACTTTATCCTCCCAAAGTAAATCTTTAAATATTGACGGCTCTTTAAGCTTAAGATTTCAAGATACTGCTTATCAAGCAGGGACTTACTCTATTACTTTAGTTTCCGATGGTAATATTATAGAATCTAAAAATCTAATTAAAAGCTAACTCCTATGAAAACCATTACTCTTATTATATTTAGTTTGATAATTTACTCATTTCAAAGTCAAGCTCAGACACAAGAACTTCTAAACAATACTTGGTACTTAGAAAAGTTAGTGATTGAAGGGGAAGAATTTTTCGTTCCAGATGACTTAGTAATAGAGTATGCTGAATTTTATGACAATTTTTTCGAGACACAATCTTCTTGTAATTTTTTAGATGGGGAAATTTCATTTAATGATGAGAATTCAAATTTCGCAATATTAAACTTTAGCTTGACTCTAGAAAATTGTTTTGACGACGGAGTTGGAGAGTTTGAAAGTTATTACTTGTTAGATTTTTTTAATTATCCAGATCTTGATTTTAATAATCCTTTCAATTATAGCACTGAGGAGATTTCTCAAAGTGTTTTAAAACTTATAGTGACAAACAAAAATGATGACCAGGCAATCTACTATTCAGAAACTTTGTCAATTCAAGATGTGGATGGTTTTGGAACAGTAAGACTTTACCCTAATCCAGCTCAAAATGAGTTTTCTATTGAAAGTGATGTAGATATAAAGCAAATTAAAATGTATAATCAGTTAGGACAAGTGGTGTTGGAGTTTGATGATAGTGAAAAAACTTGTAAAGCAGTAATCAAAAACTAAACCTTATGAAAACCTTTATTCTTATTATATTTAGTTTGATAATTTACTCATTTCAAAGTCAAGCTCAGACACAAGAACTTCTAGACAATACTTGGTATCTCGAAAAGGTGGTGATTGAAGGGGAAGATATTTTTGTTCCAAATCTTGGTGTTCCACCAATTGCCTATGCAGAATTTAATTTGGATTTCTTTAATACAGAATACTGTATGTCTTTATATGCTGATATAGAATATAGTGAACTTTCAAATTTTATTTTTACAGGGCAAGGGCTTACTTTCGAGGGGTGTGAAGTTGAAGAATATGATATGTTTGATGCTGTATATTTTTATGACTATTTTGGTTTTGAAGTTGGGTTCTATCAACCTTTTTCTTACGAAATTACCGAAGAGTCCTCCAGCCTTAAAAAACTTACAATAACTAACACTAATGATGACAAGGCCGTTTACTATTCACAAACTTTGTCAATTCAAGATGTGGATGGTTTTGGAAAGGTAAAACTTTACCCTAATCCAGCTCAAAATGAGTTTTCTATTGAAAGTGATGTAGATATAAAGCAAATTAAAATGTATAATCAGTTAGGACAAGTGGTGTTGGAGTTTGATGATATTAAACCACAGCCATCATATAACATCTCAGTACTGTCGAAAGGAATTTATTTTGTAGAGCTATCTTCTGTTCAAGGCAAGAAAACGGTGAAAAAACTTGTAAAGCAGTAATTAAAAACTAACACTTATGAAAACCATTATTCTTATTATATTTAGTTTGATAATTTACTCATTTCAAGGTCAAGCTCAGACACAAGAACTTCTAGACAATACTTGGTACTTAGAAAAGTTAGTGATTGATAATGAAGATATTTTTGTTCCAAATCTTGGTTCTCCACCAATTGCCTATGCAGAGTTTAATTTAGATTTCTTTAATACAGAATACTGTATGTCTTTATATGCTGATATAGAATATAGTGAACTTTCAAATTTTATTTTTACAGGGCAAGGGCTTACTTTCGAGGGGTGTGAAGTTGAAGAATATGATATGTTTGATGCTGTATATTTTTATGACTATTTTGGTTTTGAAGTTGGGTTCTATCAACCTTTTTCTTACGAAATTACCGAAGAGTCCTCCAGCCTTAAAAAACTTACAATAACTAACACTAATGATGACAAGGCCGTTTACTATTCACAAACTTTGTCAATTCAAGATGTGGATGGTTTTGGAAAGGTAAAACTTTACCCTAATCCATCTCAAAATAAGTTTTCTATTGAAAGTGATGTAGATATAAAGCAAATTAAAATGTATAATCAGTTAGGGCAAGTGGTGTTGGAGTTTGATGATATTAAACCACAGCCATCATATGACATCTCAATACTGTCGAAAGGGGTTTATTTTGTAGAGTTATCTTCTGTTCAAGGTAAGAAAACGGTTAGGAAAATTATCAAAAAATAAGTAATCTGCAAAGAATCTAGAAAACTAGGCTCTTTCTGGCGCTATGGAAAAACTTTAGGCTTCGCAAGTGCAATGGATGTTACTATAGAAGCCCTTCAAGTCCACGGAGGATATGGATATGTAAGAGAATACCACGTTGAGCGTATGATGAGAGATGCCAAAATCACACAGATTTATGAAGGTACTTCAGAAATACAAAAAATAGTGATCTCCAGAAGTATCTTAGCAGATTAAACTAAAATCTGATAACGTATTTTAGAGGTCAACAGCGATGTTGACCTTTTTTATTTTAAATAGTAGTAAACTTGCGCATCAAATAGTAGCTATGAAAATATCAGTAGAATTAACCCTTACACCCATCCAAGATGATTTTGAACCTGTCATTATAGACTTAATAAAAGCGTTGCGAGCTTCAGATTTAACTGTGATCGAGAATCCGCTGAGTACTCAAGTTTATGGAGACTATGATCGGGTGATGGAGGTTCTTCAGAAGGAGGTAAAAACTGCTTTTGAAGCCATGGATCGAGGCTTGTTATATATGAAACTAGTTAAGTCGGATAGAAGTGACTACACGCCTCATTTCTGATTTAAATTGAATGTATGGCTTCTCATCCTTATTTTAATAATAACCTTAAGTTTGTGATTTCATAGTTTAAAATTTGAATGTGGATCTATTATTAGATTGGTTATTTTTAGAATATCAAGACACGCCAACGTACTTTTTGGTCCTTGAGATTATTGCTATTATTTTTGGGTTTCTAAGCGTTTTGTTTTCAAAAAAGGATAATATTCTCGTATTCCCCACTGGTATTGTAAGTACACTCATCTTTGTGTACATCCTTTATAAGTATAGTTTGCTCGGTGATATGATGATAAACGCCTACTACTTCCTTATGAGTATTTATGGCTGGTATGTGTGGACTCAAAAGGTAGATGATTCTCATTTCATTCCTATTAAAAAGGCAACACGAAGAGAAAACCAGCAATCTATTTTTTTATTTATAGCAACTTCAATTTTTGTCTGTATCGTTTATGAAGTATTCGATAAATGGGACGGTTGGGTAACCTATATGGATGTGATTACCACAGGGATATTTTTTGTGGGGATGTGGTTAATGGCCAAGAAAAGAGTGGAAAATTGGATCTATTGGATCATAGGAGACCTTATCTCAATTCCATTATATTATTACAAAGGTCTTACTTTTACGTCCTTTCAATATATACTTTTTACTATTATTGCCGTTTATGGATTTATAGCATGGAGAAAAAACTTAGACAAGCCGAAGACGAGCTTATTAAAATAGTCCTTTATGGACCAGAATCTACAGGCAAAACGTCGCTTGCTAGAGCTCTAGCCCTTGAGTATAATACGGAGTGGGTACCAGAATTTGCAAGGGATTATTTACAAGACAAATACAATACTTCTGCAGAGATTTGTGAACCTGAAGACCTCATTCCTATTGCTAAAGGGCAACTAAAATCTGAAAATTTTAAAGCTAAAAATGCAAAGCAATATTTGTTCTGCGATACTGATGTTTTGCAAACTTTAGTCTATGCCAAAGCCTACTACAAAAACTTTCAGGATAAGATTTTAGAGCAATGTGCAGAAGAGTGTCATTATGCTCATTACTTTTTAACTTATATAGACACTCCTTGGGTAGAGGATGATTTACGCGATAAACCTAACCAGAGAAAGTCTATGTTTACTATATTTGAACAAGAGTTGATTCAAAGAAATCTACCTTATACTATTTTAAAAGGAGATTTGAAGCAACGTTTATACCAAGCCGCATCTATTATTAAAACGCTTTAATTATTTATTTATGAAGTTTCATCCTAAAGACCTTCTTCACATCGAAAACCACCATCTTTCTATAGAAAAGATAGAAAAAGACATTGACTATTTAAAGAGGGGGTTTCCCAATTTAGAAGTCGTAAAGCCAGCAACTCTAAATGATGGTATCATCATTCTTGATCCTCAGGAAGAAGACGAGTTGATTACTATTTATCAAAAATCCAAGTTAGAGGCTATCAAATTTGTGCCCGCTAGTGGAGCTGCGTCAAGGATGTTCAGATCGCTACATCAGTTCATGGAGGAATATCCAGCATCACAGGTGGACTTTGAAACTTTTATTCACCAAGACCATTACATAGATCTGTTTGGTTTCTTCGGTACTATCGAGAACCTTCCATTTTATGACGATTTAAAATTTGCCTTAAAGGGAAAAGGTGTAGATTTTGATACCCTATCCCAAGGAGATAGAGCTTTGAAGTTTACAAAACAAATGCTGGCTTCTGAAGGTTTCCAGATGGCAGACTTGCCTAAAGGACTTATCCCATTTCATAAATATGCTGAAGAAAAACTAACCGCTTTTCAAGAGCATCTCTTTGAAGCGACTAGGTATGTTGTGAAAGATAAAAAAGCAAAAGTGCATTTTACTATTTCTAAAGACCATTTGGATAAGTTTCAACAAAAACTCAAGGAGGTCAAGCCTAAAATAGAAGAAGCAACGGGAGTTAACTTTAACGTAGAGTTTTCTTTCCAAAATCCTTCTACAGATACTGTTTGTATAGATACCAACGGGGATCTTTACAGAGATGATGAGGGTCATATTTTATTTAGACCTGCTGGGCATGGAGCTTTAATCCAGAATTTGAATGCATTGGAAGGAGATCTGGTGTTTATCAAAAATATAGATAATGTTGCTCATCAAGACTCTGATGACGAAAAAAGTAAACCTACACATAAATATAAATCTATTCTTGCTGGGAAACTCATTCAGCTTCAGAACAAAGCTTTTGGCTATTTGAGAGCCTTAGAAAAAGAAGCCTGTGATGAAACTATAGTGAAAGAAGCAAAAGCTTTCTTAAGAGATCAGTTGAATATTCATGTTGAACTCCAAACTAAAGAAGACGTTTTTTATTACCTCAACAGGCCTATACGAGTTTGTGGAATGGTGATTAATGAAGGAGCACCAGGAGGTGGGCCGTTTTGGATAAAAAATGAAGATAATAGTGTTTCTCTCCAAATTGTAGAAAAATCCCAAATAGATTTATCTCAACCTGACCAAAAAGAAAAAATGGAGGCCTCTACTCATTTTAACCCTGTGGATATTGTTTGTAGTTTGAAAAATTATAAAGGTAGAACCTTTAATTTGCAAGATTTCGTCGATACCAATAAAGGCTTTGTTGCAAATAAATTTGTAGGCGGTGAACCCATAAAAGGATTGGAATTACCAGGCTTATGGAACGGAGGTATGGCTTTCTGGAATACTGTATTTTTAGAAGTTCCTGCTCATACCTTTAATCCTGTAAAAACAGTTTTAGATTTGCTTAAACCTGGACACCAACCCGAAAAAAATGTGTAACAAAGAGGCACTGCTAAGAGAGTTAGAATTTCAATTTGCTTTAAGTGGTGGGCCTGGAGGTCAACATGTCAACAAGACAGAAACCAAGGTGATCTTGATTTGGGATCTTCAGAAGTCTGGAGTCTTTTCAGCATCACAAAAAGAACAGTTGCAACAACGCCTTGCTTCAAAAATTAATTCTGAAGGTCTACTGAAGTTGAACGTTTCTAAAACCCGAAGCCAACATCAAAATAAGAAAATAGCAATTTTAAATTTTGAAGATTTAGTAAAGAAAGCTCTCCAGAAGAAGAAAAAGCGCATAAAAACAAAACCTTCGCGATCTGCCAAACTTAAGCGCCTTCAGAATAAGAAAAAACATTCAGAAAAGAAAGCCAATCGCCAAAAGCCAGAACTTTAACTTAAGCTGAATTTCGGCTTGCGTTGATGTTTCCAAATAAAGCTCTGATTACCATTTTTTCGTAAGTGGTTTTATTTGGATCATTTTCTTGAATCTTTTGTAAAGCATATTGCTGAATACTGAGTAATGGCAGTATGATATTCTCTCGCATACTAATGGATTTTCGGGCTAGTTCTTCATTTTCCATCAGCTCTTTTTGTTTTGTAAGTTGAAGCACTAGTTTTTTCGTAAGCTCATATTCTTTACGTAACTCTTTCCAGAATTCACCATATTTCTTGTCATTCTTCATGTAGGAAGTCAATGGGAAATAAGATTTTTTCATGGACATAATACTGTTCAGTATTAAAGATCTAAAAAACGCAGAGTTTTCATACAAATCTTCAACGACATGGAATTGGTCTGCAAATGCATTTAGCGCAGTTCCTAAACCGTAGTAGCCAGGAACATTTTGTCTAACCAAACTCCAAGAACCAACAAAAGGGATGGCTCTTAAATCTTTCAATTGAAGTTTAGCATCTTGGTTTCGCTTCGTTGGTCTACTGCCAATATTAGTTGCTCCATAATACTTAAGCGTTGTCATCTCTTCCAAGTAAGGAATAAACAACTCGTGCTCTTTTAAGCTGATATATTTTTGGTAGCTTTTATCGGCTAATTGGGTGATTAATTCTTTGTGATTCGGCTTCCAGCTGTTGCGGTGTTTAGATTTTACACCTGCCAAAAGCAACTGTTCAAAATTGTAAGTGGCTTGCTCTTGGGTTCCAAAAAGACTGGTAATAGTTTGTCCTTGGATGGTCAATTGTATTTTTTCATTTGCAATTTCATTTCCTTGTGCGGCGTAAAATTGATGCGTTTTTCCACCTCCACGAGCTGGTGGGCCACCGCGGCCATCAAAAAACACAACTCGGTAAGCCTTTTCCCTAGACAAGCGGGTTAAGCATTCTTTGGTTCTGTAAATTTCCCAATTGGCTTTCAAATATCCACCATCTTTTGTGCCGTCAGAAAAGCCTAGCATAATGTGTTGTTCTTGATTTCTTTTAAGCAAGTGGTTTTTATAGGTTTCATTTTCGTAAAGCGCAGTCATCACAGATTCAGAATTGTCCATTCCTCGCATGGTTTCAAATAAGGGAACAATATCGATACAGATTTCATCTTCTTTGTAACCGCAATACTTAAAAATTGCAAACACATGAAGAACATCAAAAATGCTTTCTGAATTGGAAATAATATAGCGATGCAAACCACGCTGACCGTTTAATTCTTGAATTTCTTGAATTTGATATACGTTCCTTACGGTATCGACCACTAATTCATCGGAATAATCGCCTGGATTTATTGCTAAAGATTTTTGAGTTAAATAGGTTATCTTTTCTTCTGAAGTTAACTCATCATAATTAACGTGAAACTCTTTATCGAATATGTCTCTTATAACTTGATTATGAACACTGCTGTCTTGTCGAATATCTAAGGTCGCAAAATGATTTCCAAAGAGATGAACCCTACCAATAAAATCGTCTATCAAATCTATATTAAGAGATCTGTAGTTTTCTTCCACAAGCTTCCTAACCTCGTACATTATGTTCAAGATTTCCTGTGAAGTTAAACTGGTTTTTTTCTTGAAAATTTGTTTGTATAGTTTAGCCTTAAGTTTATTAAGCGGCTCATTAACTTTTCGGAAAGTAAGTTTACGCATCAAAACCTTTAGATGATTGTAGTAGCATTTCATGATGGTAATGCGCAGCTGAGTAGCAACTTCGTAGGTGGTCTCTTTGTTTACAAAAGGATTGCCATCTCGGTCGCCGCCTGGCCAAAATCCTAACTCCAACAAATTGGGATTAAAGTCTGGTGGTAAATTGGCTGTTTTTCCAACTTGATGATAAATTTTGCCTAGAGTTTCGTAATACACGTATCTCAAGTAAAAAATGATGCTTTGTGCTTCTTCAAAAGGAGTTGGTTTGTCTCTATTAATAAATGGCGTAAAAGCCAATTGCTGGAGTGTATTATCGATTATCGTAATGCTATCATCCTGAATAGCATTGCGAAGCTCGTGCATAATTCCTTGCACATTATTAGGGTAAAACTGAGTTGGATGGGCGGTAAAAACTACCCGTGCACTAAAGCGTTTCAAGTGTTGAACCAAATCTTTATAATTAGCGTTTCGAGGTTGTAAAACGTCTTCAAGTTTTTGTTTTTTGAAACTAGAAAAAGCGGCATCTTCAATGCTATCAAACAAAACAACTTGACGTTCGATGTATTGGATCATTCTGAATAATAAGTCAAATTTTTCCATGTCGGTTTTTAATTCTGTATGATTTGCTAAAAAATCTTCAATGACTTCCTTCGGTTCCGCATCTTTTTGGTAACCTTCTTTACTAAGCTTATGTAAAAGTGGAATAAAAATGCCTGTATGAGACAAGTCTTCGTTAGGCAAATTCAAAAATAAACTATTGTAAATCAAGTATTTATTTTTTACGATCTGTCTGAATTTTTCTGCGCGTTTGTTGTTTTGCATGGCTTTAAGTTTAAAAATGTATAGTAAATACAGTCACAAAAAATATTCTACTTATTCTCAGAAATACAGAAAAACAATCTAAAATTATTTGAGTTCATTGTTTTATTGCCCATTCCTAAATGCCTGAAACAGGTAAGTTTTTATTTGAAAACTGGGTAATAATTTTAAAAGCTAGTCTTCAATTGCACTAATTTAAATCTTAAATTCGAATTTTAATCTTTAAAATTAGGATTATTTATTGAAGTCAATTCCAAATCATTTCTATAAGTTTGCATGACGTCTCAAAGGGGTGTTTTGCAATAGCAAGACTGAGATTATACCCAATGAACCTGGGCAAGTAATGTTGCCAAGGGAAAATGACAACTAGAATTGTCATACATTGCTTAGTACTCCTGATGCCAGAGTGGTTATCAGGTTTTTTAATGTCCAATTTTGAATAATTGCCCCTTTTATTCGTGAATCATTTTACGAATGAAAACCAAATTATTTCTACTATGCTCGATCCTTTGGGGTTGGCAATCCTTCTCACAAAACTACGCTGTAGAAGGACGAGTTACTGAAAACGGCAAACCGCTTAAAGATGTAAGTGTATATGCTAAATATAAATATTACGGCACTGTCACCGATGAAAATGGTAATTATCAACTAAGTTTAGAAAAAGGCAACTACACCTTGGTATTTGCTCATGGGAATCGCCAAGAGGTTAATCTGCAGTTGATGTCTAACCAAACCTTGGATGTGGATATGGCCAAAGCCGAGGAGTCTCTTGATGAGGTTTTAGTAAGAGCCTTTAGAGTAGAGGCGGACTCGCCTATCACTCACTCCAATTTTACCAAAAAAGATATTGAGAGCCGAAATCTTGGACAGGATATTCCTGTTTTGCTTAATGTACTTCCTTCTGTAGTTTCCACTACCGATGCAGGTAATGGTATAGGCTATACGTCTATAAGAGTGAGAGGAAGTGACGCGTCTAGGGTAAACGTGACCTTAAATGGGATTCCTTTTAACGATCAGGAAAGTCAAGGTTCCTTTTGGGTCAACTTACCAGATTTTGCTTCCTCTACAGAAAATATTCAATTGCAGAGAGGTGTAGGAACCTCCACCAACGGTTCTGGAGCTTTTGGGGCCAGTCTTAATATCCTTACGGAAGCAAAGGATGACGAAGCAAGTGCAGAGATTAGCAATTCTGTTGGATCGTTTAATACCAGAAGACATACGGTTGAATTTGGAACGGGACTTTTGGAAGATAATTTTACATTCTCTGGCCGTTTATCTCAAATTAAATCAGATGGTTATGTAGATAGAGCTTCCTCCGATCTAAAGTCCTACTTCTTGCAGGGGACTTTCCAAGATGGAGGGACCTATATCAAAGCTCTTGCCTTTGGAGGTAATAATATTACCTACCAAGCTTGGTATGGTATAGACAGAGAAACCTTGGAAACCGATAGAACTTTCAATCCTTCAGGAATGTACACTGATGAAAATGGAAATAGGCAGTTTTACGATAATGAAGTGGATAATTATAAGCAAGACCATTACCAATTGCACTGGAATCAAAAATTAAATCAAAATTGGACCAGTAACCTTGGTTTAAACTATACCTATGGTCGTGGTTATTTTGAACAGTACGAGGAAAATGCAGATTTAGCTTTTCATGAGATTGGGCCAGTTCAAATAGGTGGGGAAACCATAGAAAATTCAGATTTGATTCGCAGACGTTGGTTGGATAACGATTATTATGTGGTAAACGGCACGATAAATTACACAGATAACCAACTTGATTTTACGTCTGGATTATTTTATAGCCATTATACCAACGATCATTTTGGAGAAGTGATTTGGTCTAGGTTCGCAGGGAATTCAGAAATCCGAGACAATTATTATTTCGGAACTGGAACCAAGCAAGAATTTACAGCCTTTACAAAGGCCACATGGAGGCTGGATGATCAATTGAGTTTTTTTGGTGATCTACAAAGAAGGTTTGTGAACTATACGACCAGGGGTTTGACATCGGATAAGGTTAATCTTTTGGTGGATGAAAACTTTAATTTTTTCAACCCCAAAGCAGGAGCTACCTTTCAAGTTAATGAAGATCAACAACTCTATGCCTCTTATGGTAAAGCCCAAAGAGAACCAAGGAGAAGTGATTTTGAAAACGGTATCACCAATCCAGAGATCCTTGACGATTTTGAATTGGGCTGGAGACTCGATTTAGGAAGGTCTTCTGTCAATACTAATTTATACTATATGTATTACCAAGACCAAATGGTTTTGACTGGTGCTTTGGATGATGTGGGTGCGCCTGTAAGGGAGACTAGTGGAGAAAGTTACCGGTTAGGTTTAGAAATTGATGCTGATATAAAAGTGTCGAGATTATTTTCTCTTAGGCCTAATTTGACCCTGAGCCGGAATAAAAACATTGATTTCAGAGCAAATTTAGGTGGTGAAATTCAAAACCTTGGTGAAACCAATATTTCCTATTCTCCAGAAATTATAGGAGCTAATCAGTTGATATTTCACCCTAATGAAATCTTTCAAGTTAGCTTGATTTCTAAATATGTTGGAGAGCAGTATATGGGTAATATCGATAGTGAAGTCTCACTGCTAGATGGGTTTTTTACAAACGATTTGAACATTGTTTACGAGTGGGAAAATGCCCCCTTGTTTAAGTCGGTAGTGTTTACGGGCTTAGTCAATAATATTTTTGATATTGAATACGAATCAAATGGTTATTTCTTCTTTGGTAATTTTCAAAATGATGCTGGTCAAACAGAGACTTTTGAAGGTGCAGGTTATTATCCCCAAGCAGGCATTAATTTTTTAGCAGGTGTCACCCTTAAATTTTAATCTATTGAATAGTAAGAGGAGAGGAAAGGTTGAAAAAAGAGAAAAGAGAACAGAGAAAAAAGACTGTTGATTAGGTGTAGAGAAAAAAGAGAAAGGAGAATAGAGAAAAGAGACTGGAGGAAGAGAAAAGAGGTAGAGAAAAGAGAATAGAGAAAAAAGACAGGAGAGTAGAGGTAGAGAGTAGAGGTAGAGAAAAGAGAAAAGAGAAAAAAGACAGGAGAGTAGAGGTAGAGAATAGAGAATAGAGAAAAGAGACTGGAGAGTAGAGGTAGAGAGTAGAGGTAGAGAAAAGAGAAAAAAGACAGGAGAGTAGAGGTAGAGAATAGAGGTAGAGAAAAGAGAAAAGAGAAAAAAGACAGGAGAGTAGAGGTAGAGAATAGAGAAAAGAGACTGGAGAGTAGAGGTAGACAAAAGAGAATAGAGAAAAGAGAATAGACAAAAAAGACTAGGGAAAATAGGTAGAGAAGAGACAAAAAAGAATAAAGAACAAAGATTGGGGAGGAGAGTTAGAGAAAAGACAAAAGAGAAAAAAGACTTTTGAGGTGGTGTAGATAAAAGAGGGAAAGAGGCTAGTCATTATTTTTGAGATAGCCTCCTTAGTCTTTACGTTTAGCTCTTTAAATTAATTTATAAAGGTCGCCGATCTTAAGATGGCTTCAATTTCGAACATTTGATTTCTTTTTGAAGAGGACGGCTTAAATACAAATCCTTCTAAGATCACATATCTGTCATTCTTATCATCTCGAATAGCGTAAGTTAAGAATGGACCTGCCATAAAAAAGCCTTTTATTTCCCAAGTTCCTTTGATTTCATAAGCGAATTTTCCATCGATTTCAGTTTCAAATAAATAGGGAGCATAGGCTTCTTCTGTAATCATATGGGTATCTTCATTGGGTCCGGGTATATTTTCCCCAACAGAATCCCTCATCTTAATCACATTAGCAATAACATCTCCATTTCTTTCAATTGTAGATTTTGGAACTTCATAAGCTAATAACTCCATACTGCCATTTTTGATGTCCTTCCGCATCCAGAAAAAGTTATCCTCCTGTTTTGCATATCTATAAGCTGATGGGAATAACATGGAAACTCCCAAGGATTTTATCAAGACATCCACTTTTTTTGGTGCTTTGCTCATACGTCTCCTTTTCTCTTTTAGTTCCGTATCATGTAACTTCTTCAGAAAAGAGTCTTTGTTTTGCTCTAATTCTTCTATTATAGATTGTTGATTTGGGCCAGTTATAGCAATACCAAGTTGAGGCCTTGCAAATGAATCTAACAAAATTTGATGTCCTGTTTTTTTAGACTTTTCAATTTTTAAGAAGGTTCTATTTTTTCTAGCAAAACCACTAAAAGCCATTGGAGGGATTTGGCGTAAGGCATATTTTGGTTCTTGTTGAGGGAGGCCATCGACGTCTGCTGCAAAAATCTCTCTAATCTGTTCTCCAATGGAGTCTTGCCAATCTTCATTGGTAATAATAACCGAAAGTTGATTGAGATTCCCAGATGATTCTGCTTTGTAAGCAGAAGTCTTGGTGTCATTACAAGAGCTAATAAGTAATATGGAAAGGATGGCTAGACTTAAGCTTATAGCATTTTGTAAAGTATATTGCATTTTGGAGTTGTTTTGAATTGAAAGAAACCTATCGAATATCGTTCCAAAGTACAATTTAATATACTAAACTTAATTAACCAGCTATATTATTCATTAGTTTGAATCTATGTTCTTCTATAAATCTATTTAATCTTTGATTCCAGAATGGCACATTTTTATAAAAGTCAACACAATTTTCAAGGGTTTCTTGCTTTAATAATTGAGGCATAATGAAGTCTGTAAAGTCACGTTGGATCAATTCTAAAAATTCCTTAGTATTATCGCCGTTTTTGATACAATACCCAATGCTGTTTTTATATTTATGAAATTGAATGCTCTCTGGCAAATAACAATCCTGAGATACGCATACAGCAAGCTCGGTGATTTCAGGTCTTTTGTTAGATTTTTTATGGATAGGAGGAATCATCAAACCTAAGTTAATCCTAAAATCAATCTTATCATCGGTGGACCACCAATAGTTTTGAAGTGTTAAAACCAATGAAAATTCTTCAGTAGATTTCCACCATATATCACCTTCGTTATTAAAACCTGCATCTTTTAAAAGAGGAGTCAGGATTTCAGAATTCATTTTTCGTAAAATTTCAATTGCTTTCATAACCAAGGGTATTTATCTATTCCAAAAATACGAGAGACTTTTGACTTTTCTTTACGGTTCAACCGTAAACATGTTACGGGAAAACCGTAAATTTTTTAAATTGATATTCTTTTTGAGTTTTTACAGTAAATGATTGGCTTAAATACTACTCTAACAGTATTATTCGATATTTTAATAAAAAAAATATTTTGAATATATATACTTTTGCTTCTTAAATAATACTACGAAACGGTACTTTTTATGCGTATTAGTTATTTTTTCGGTGACACATTTGAAAGCTCAAGACAAATTAGTTCCGTTTTCCTATGGGCTTAAATTTGGGGTTTCTGTTTCAGATGTTCAAGGTGCCGAGGAACTTAACTATCTCAGGGCTGAAATATTAGCGGGTGTGCAGGCGGAATATAAATTTAATAAAAAAATTAGTATTAAACCTGAGTTGATCTATACCAGACAAGGCAGTGTAAATAGAGGTAACTCCAATGGAACTCAATTTGATAATACGTTAAGATTAGATTATCTAAATTTGCCGATCTTATTTAAATACTACCTAACGGAAGGCTTAGCACTGGAATTGGGGCCTAGAATGAGTTATCTCATCAATGCTCAATATAAAACTATCGTAGGGCCTGAATCTTCTATTTTAGAAATTTCAAAACAGTTTTAGGATATAGACTACAGAGCTAATATTGGGGTCAATTATAAAACGGAATGGGGCTTTACTATTGGATTCAGATATGAAAGAAGTTTTATTGATATCAACAATGGAAGTAACTTGGAAATAGGTCAACTTTATAACACTTTGTTACAACTCAGTTTTGAACACTTTTTTAAATAATACTAAATACTCAAGAGTCTAAAAAACAGTACCTTTGCAAAAAATTTGAAAATGAAAGATCCCAAAAAAAATAAAACCAATCCAAAGTCCTCTCCAAAGGCTAAATTCAGTAAGAAAGAAGTTGCGCAGTCCAAAGTAGACCAGCAAATTAAGAATCCAAGTGCAGGCATGCGTCTTAACAAATATATTTCTAACTCAGGGGTTTGCTCTCGTCGTGATGCCGATATCTATATAAAATCTGGTAACGTAACGGTAAATGGTGAGGTGGTTATAGAAATGGGACACCATGTGAAGCTAGAGGATGAGGTTAAGTTCGACGGACGTAGAATCAATCCAGAGCCCAAAGCTTATGTTTTGCTTAATAAACCCAAGAGCTTTTATGTAACGGGTAGTTACGAAAAAGGAAAGCTTACCGCTTTAGACCTAGTTCAAAATGCCTCTAAGTCTAAACTTGCACCAGTTGGTAAATTAGATACCAGTGCAATGGGACTTATCCTTTTTACAAACGATGGTACGTTGGCTAAAAAACTTTCTGGTCATAAAAACGGAGTTCGACAAATTTATCAAGTTGAATTAACAAAGCCCTTAAGAGAATCGGACTTGGAAGTAATTAAGGACGGTCCTTTTATCGAAGGTTCTAAAGTGACAATTGAAGAAGCGGCTTACGTCGACAATAGACCAAAGAATATTGTTGGCCTAGAACTTAGAAGCCAACGTGCTCATATTGTACAGAGGATTTTCAAAAAATTAGGTTACGAAATCGAAAAATTAGATCGCGTGATTTATGCAAATCTAGATAAGAAAAATTTACCTAGAGGGCATTATCGTCACCTTACCAGACAAGAGGTCATCAATCTTGGAATGGTTTAAAACATACTATTCTACAATCTGAGTCTTTACTTTAATATTTGGAACTGTCTTGTCTTTTAGCATATTTGGCTCAAAATACGATAGCTTACAAAGCAATTTATAGTCGTCTAATGGACAATATTGAATTTATGGAAAGGTAAAATGCTTCTGGTGTTTCGTTAGATACAGGTATCACCCTAAGCGGTTTAGGGCAAAGGAAAAAAAACCTAAGCGATAGCAGCTAAGTTTAAATAAATCAGAATCTTTAAATCTTAAAATGACACCTATAATTTTAACAGATTATCATTTTTTTCTTAAGTGTAAATAAACTTCATTTGTGTAACTTTAATTTATATTATTAGTTTTAATGCGTATTTTAATTATTAATTAAGGTTGGTGTTCATTTTCAAAATTATTCTTTTACCTAAATTTAAATCAATATTTATAAATTATAAATGAATACAAAGTACATTGACCTTATAAGTCAAACTTACGAATTTCCTCAAGATGAATTTCAACTCAAAGACGATCACCTAACATTCCACAACGTCGACTTGATGGGATTGGTAGAACAATACGGTGCTCCTCTAAAATTCACTTACTTACCAAAAATTTCTGAAAATATTCACAGGGCTCAAAAGTGGTTTAAAGATGCCATTGAAAAGCACGATTATAAGGCGACTTACAATTATTGTTATTGTACCAAGAGCTCCCATTTTAAGCATGTTCTAGATGAAGCACTCAAAAATGATATTCACATAGAAACGTCTTCAGCATTTGATATAGATATTGTCAATAGCCTTAAGGAACGGGGTAAGATCACTAAAGATACTTATGTTATTTGCAATGGCTTCAAGAGAGATCAATATGTTACTAATATTGCTAATCTAATCAATAGTGGGCACCAAAACTGTATCCCGGTGATCGATAACTATGAGGAAATCGACTTGTTAACCAAGGAGGTTGATAAAGATTTTAAAATCGGTATCCGAATTGCTTCAGAGGAAGAACCGAAGTTTGAGTTTTACACCTCAAGGTTAGGGATAGGCTATAAAAATATTATTCCGTTTTACGAAGATCAAATCAAAAATAATGATCAGATAGAATTGAAAATGCTTCATTTTTTTATCAACACAGGTATAAGAGATAATGCGTATTATTGGAACGAACTTCAGAAGTGTTTACGGGTATATACTCGCCTAAAGAAGGTATGTCCGAGTCTAGATAGTCTTAATATTGGTGGTGGTTTCCCTATAAAAAATTCACTGGCTTTTGAATATGATTACCAGTATATTATTGAAGAAGTCATCAGTCAAATTAAATTGACCTGCGAAGAAGAAGAGGTTCCTGTTCCTCATATTTTTACTGAATTTGGAAGTTTTACGGTGGGTGAAAGTGGAGGTGCCATTTATGAAGTCTTGTACCAAAAACAACAAAATGATCGTGAAAAATGGAATATGATCAATTCTTCTTTTATCACAACTTTGCCAGATTCCTGGGCGATAAGTAAGCGTTTTATTATGCTAGCTTTAAACCGTTGGAACGATAGATACGAAAGGGTCTTGCTGGGAGGCTTAACCTGTGATAGCGATGATTATTACAATTCGGAACAACACATGAATGCCATTTATCTACCTAAATACGAAAAGGAAAATCCACTGTATATAGGCTTTTTCAATACAGGAGCCTACCAAGAAACCATAGGCGGTTTTGGCGGATTGCAGCACTGCTTAATCCCAAGCCCAAAACATGTTTTAATTCAAAAGAACGATGACGGAAGTCTATCAACAGAGCTATTTAGTGAACAACAAAAAAGTGAAGATTTACTCAAAATTTTAGGTTATCATGGCGTTTAAAAAAAATTATGCAGGAATTCCAGACAAGTATGCCCGTATCGACGAGGCGAAAGTCGTTTTAATCCCAGTTCCTTACGATGGAACAAGTTCTTGGCAAAAAGGAGCAGATAAAGGGCCGGAGGCTTTTCTTGAAGCTTCGGAAAATATGGAGCTGTACGATATTGAAACTCGTACTGAAGTCTATAAAAAAGGCATTTACCTTGCCCCAGCAGTTTCAGAGAATAGCTCTCCAGAAAAAATGGTAGAGGCAGTGCATAAAACCACTAAGACTTATATCAATCAAGATAAATTCGTCACTATTTTTGGCGGAGAACATTCGGTTTCTATAGGAACCATAAGGGCTTTTCATGAACATTTTCCAGACCTAACTGTTGTTCAATTAGATGCTCATGCAGACTTGAGGCCTTCTTACGAAGGGAGTGTCTATAATCATGCCTGTGCTCTTCATGAGGCTAGCAAAAAAGGAAATCTTCTTCAAGTAGGTATTCGGTCCATGGATGTCTCTGAAGTAGAACATATGGACGAAAATCGCGTTTACTTTGCTCATGACTTATATGAGGATTGGACTGAAGATGCTATTGGGCAAATGACCCCTAATGTTTTTATCACAATAGATCTAGACGCTTTTGACCCTTCTATTATGCCTTCTACAGGAACTCCAGAGCCAGGTGGACTTTTTTGGTACGAGACTTTAGAATTCTTAAAAGAAATTTTTAAAAAGAAAAATGTGGTTGGTTTTGATATCGTTGAGCTCTGTCCTAATGAAAATGATAAATCTTCAGATTTTCTTGCAGCTAAATTGTATTATAAAATGTTGAGCTATAAGTTTAAATATGAAAATGGATCTGAAGAAGATGAGGAGTAGATTTCAAATTTTGGATAGAGAGAGAATAGAACAAGGAGGAAAATAGAAAAAAGAGTGTAGAGAGAAAATAGAATAAGGAGAGGAAAGAAAATAGAAAGAATAGAGAATAGAACAAGGAGAGGAAAGAAAATAGAGAAAATAGAGAATAGAACAAGGAGAGGAAAGAAAATAGAGAAAATAGAGAATAGAACAAGGAGGATAGAGAGAATAGAAAAAAGAACAGGGAGAGGAAAGAGAGGAAAGAACAAGGAGGAAATAGTAAAAGAGGAAAGAGAGAGAATAGAAAAAAGAACAAGGAGAGGAAAGAAAATAGAGAGAATAGAGGATAGAACAAGGAGAGGAAAGAAAATAGAGAGAATAGAGGATAGAACAAGGAGAGGAAAGAAAATAGTAAAAGAGGAAAGAGAGAGAATAGAAAAAAGAACAAGGAGGAAAGAAAATAGAGAGAATAGAGGATAGAACAAGGAGAGAAAAGAGTAAAATAGAACAAGGAGAGGAAAGAAAATAGAAAAAAGAGGGTAGAGAGAGAATAGAAAATAGAACAAGGAGGAAATAGTAAAAGAGGAAAGAGAGAGAATAGAACAAGGAGTTTAGAGAAAAGAGGAAAATAGAACAAGGAGTTTAGGGAAAAGAGCAAGGAGGAAATAGAAAAAGGTGTGTAAAGAGTTAAAAATGATTTAAGTACTGATGAAAATTTAAAGTTGAGTGTATTACTCTTAAAATCACTTCTAATGGCAAAAAGGCACAACTATAAAAATTTGACTATTTGGAAATTGGGTCTTGAAATTGCTTTCAATGTTTCTGATATTATAAAAAAATTCCCCGAAATTGAAAGATTTGCACTCTCCGATCAAATGAATCGTTGTTCGATTTCTATACCGAGTAATATAGCAGAAGGCTCCGCTAGAAGTCAAAAAAGCTTTAAATATTATGTAAATATAGCAATGGGTTCTTCTTTTGAATTAGTCACACAATTAATTATTGCCAAGCATAGAGCATATATTACAGAAGCCGAATTTGAAATGATAGAGGCTAAGGTTGAGCATTTTCAAAGAATGGCATCTGGTTTTCAAAATCAACTTTAAGTTAAGGAGAAGGTCGGGAGAACAAAGATAGGAGAACAAGGAGAAGAGAATAAAGAACAAAGAATAAAGACAAGAAGAACAAAGAACAAAGACAAGAGAACAAGGAGAAAAGAACAAAGACAAGAGAACAAGGACAAAGAACAAAGACAAGAGAACAAGGACAAAGAACAAAGACAAGAGAACAAGGAGAAAAGAACAAAGACAAGAGAACAAGGACAAAGAAGAGTATAGAAGAACAAGGAGAAAAGAACAAAGAAGAGAGGAGAAAAAAGGTGGAAGAACAAGGAGAAAAGAATAAAGACTAGAAGAGAACAAGGACAAAGAAGAGTATAGAAGAACAAGGAGAAAAGAACAAAGAAGAGAAGAGAATAAAGAAAATAGAGTAAAAAAGTTAGCCGATAAAAAAAATTGGAGTTTTTTAAAAAGATATTGAATGGCAAAAATCTACATCTTTTTGAAATTTAAATACAACTATTAAAGTCTTTTTTTCCTGTTCTAATATCTTTTCTATTGTTTAAATTATATAAAAAAATTATGGGTAAACCTATTACAGACTTTATTGAAAAGTACTATCTCCATTTTAATGCGGCAAGCTTAGTAGATGCTGCCAAAGGATACGAAAAGCAATTGGAGGGAGGGTCAAAAATGTTGGTGTCTTTAGCTGGAGCAATGAGTACAGCTGAACTCGGTAAAATATTTGCTGAGATGATTCGTCAGGACAAGGTGCATATCATTTCTTGTACTGGTGCTAATTTAGAAGAAGACATCATGAATTTGGTAGCTCATTCTCATTATAAGCGTGTTCCAGAATACCGAGATCTGACCCCTCAAGATGAGTGGAATTTATTAGAAAAGGGTTTAAATAGAGTCACTGACACCTGTATTCCAGAAGAAGAGGCCTTTAGACGCATACAGAAGCATATCGTTAAGATTTGGAAAGAGGCCGAAGCTAAGGGAGAACGTTATTTACCACATGAGTATATGTATAAACTTCTGCTTTCGGGAGTTTTGGAGGAGCATTATGAAATCGATATTAAAGATTCCTGGATGTATGCTGCTGCAGAAAAGAACCTGCCTATTGTAGTTCCAGGATGGGAAGATAGTACGATGGGGAATATATTTGCTAGCTATGTCATGAAAGGAGAGCTTAAAGCATCTACGGTTAAATCTGGGATTGAGTATATGACGTTCCTCGCCGATTGGTACACCGAAAATTCTAAACAAGGCATAGGATTTTTCCAGATTGGCGGAGGTATTGCTGGTGATTTTCCTATTTGTGTAGTTCCAATGCTTTACCAAGATATGGAAAGAACAGATACTCCTTTTTGGAGTTATTTCTGTCAAATATCAGATTCTACAACAAGTTATGGATCGTATTCTGGAGCAGTTCCTAATGAGAAAATCACTTGGGGAAAACTCGATATGGATACTCCAAAATTCATTATTGAAAGTGACGCTACTATAGTAGCACCTTTAATTTTTGCTTACCTATTGGAGATGTAATTTTAGTTATCGCTTTGCTAATTTCACATCAAAACCTTCAGAACTCATCTTCACTCTAGACGTTAGTTTTAAGTGGAGGTGAATCTTGAAGCTTATTTTATGTAAGCTTATAGCTAACTTTGCACAAAATCTATTTAAAAAAAAATTTGTTAAGATTTTCTTCCGAAATTAATTGATATTAATTTTTAGATGTTAACCCAAATTACTTTTATATGTCCATTGAGAATTCTCCAAAAATTGAACAAATTGAGTTAAAATACCTTTCCTTAAAAGATTTTGAAGCTTTGAAAGAAGTCTTTATTGAAATTTATGGAGATGCTCCAGATGCCTATTGGAGAAAGGATGAGTTGAGGGGTTTGATAGATGTTTTTCCTGAAGGTCAAGTGGTGATTTTAATTAACGGGGACTTAGCCGGTTGTGCTTTTTCGATAATAGTAGATTACGGAAAGTTGTCTGACCATCATACTTACGATGATATTGCTGGGGATAGAAAATTTAAAAATCACACGGAATTTGGGGACATGCTCTATGGAATTGATGTCATCATAAAAAAAGAATATCGAGGTTTAAAGCTAGGAAGACGTCTTTACGATTACAGAAAAGAATTGACGGAGCAGCTTAATCTCAAGGGAATTGTCTTTGGGGGGCGAATCCCTAATTATTATAAGGTTTCTAATGAAATCACCCCTAAACAGTACATCCAAAAAGTGAGAACTAAGGAAATAAATGATCCCGTCTTGAATTTTCAATTGTCCAATGACTTTAGGCCTGTCCGTATCTTATCCAATTATCTAGATGGAGACAAAGATTCTAAGGAATATGCTGTACTTATGCAATGGGACAACATTTATTATGAAAAAGAAACCAAAGTCCCTACCAGCCAAAAAAGCGAAGTAAGGCTTGGGTTGGTCCAATGGCAGATGCGCTCCTACAGCAGCTTGGAAGAACTACTTCATCAGGTAGAGTATTTTGTAGAATCGCTTTCGGGCTACCGATCGGATTTTGCATTGTTTCCAGAGTTTTTTAATGCGCCTTTGATGTCGAAGTATAATCACTTGAGCGAGCCTGAGGCGATTAGAGAATTGGCTAAGTATACCGAGCCTATCAAAAATAAAATGTCCGAATTATCAATTGCATATAACATTAATATTATTTCAGGGAGTATGCCTGAAGTGGTTAATCACCAGTTATACAATGTTGGCTATTTATGTAAGAGAGATGGCAGTACAGAACGCTATGAGAAGATACATGTCACTCCAGACGAAGCCAAGATTTGGGGTATGCAAAGAGGAAGTGAGTTTAAGGTTTTTGATACCGATTGTGGTAAAATAGGGATCTTGATTTGCTATGATGTTGAGTTTCCAGAACTCTCTAGGATTTTGGCTAAAGAAGGGATGGATATTCTTTTTGTTCCCTTCCTCACCGATACTCAAAATGGTTTTTCCAGAGTGAAACTTTGCGCCCAAGCTAGAGCAGTAGAAAATGAATGCTATGTGGTTATAGCAGGAAGTGTAGGCAATTTACCAAAGGTCCATAATATGGATATTCAATACGCCCAGTCTGCAGTCTTCACCCCTTCAGATTTTGCGTTTCCTAGCGATGGGATCAAAGCTCAGACTACGCCAAATACAGAAATGATCTTGATTGCCGATGTCGACCTATTGGCTTTAAGAGAACTCCATAACTTTGGGAGTGTCAAAAACTTGAAGGATATTAGAAATGACCTGTACACGTTGATCAGGAAAGAGTAGGGTTTTAATTTCTTGTTATTCTGAATTTGATAAAGATTATAACGCTGGGTTTTCTATACTAATCTGTTTTGCTGTATTTTAGTCATTATTAAACGATGATTTATGCATTGGACATTGAAGTATTTAGGTTTTTTTTTACTGAGTCTCACTCTTGGGTCTCCAGCTTCTAAGGAGAATACAGATGGAGAGTGTTTATACGATTTCGATGAAATTGAAGGGTTTTCTCAAACGGCTTGCAGGCCAGATCCGAACTACAGCTATTCCACAGATCCAGACTACTTAAATAATTTTTCAGAATTAATTGTGCCTTTAGTGTTTTGGGGAATTAATCAAGATGATGGAAGCAATGATGATTTTTTGACCGAATCTAAAGTTCGAGAGTCGGTTGATCTTTTAAATTCTGCTTTCTCAGATATGAAGATTTGTTTTGAACTTCAAGAATTAAAGTATGTCAATGACTCTGAAATCTATTGGACAGATTATTATAAGTTTAATAAATATATTCGTGAAAACGACTATTCCAAACCAGCAGCTTTAAATGTTTATATCCCCTATAGATTTACTAATAATAATAATAGCTTAAGGGGAGGAAAATGGTCTGCAAATCAATTTGCAGTTAATATGCTAAATTATAATACGGGTATTCTCCCTCACGAAGTGGGTCATATTTTGGGGTTATCACATACACATGCTGGAGCAAAAGCAGTTAACTGTGAGCAGGTAACTAGAAATGAAGATGATCCAAATTACAATGCCAAATGCTCTGGAGATAGGGTAACGGATACTAACGCCATGCCTAGTCTTTATGGTAAGTTCCACTTAATAGATACCCAATGTGGTTACATTGGAAATGAAGTAGATTGTAAGGGAACACCTTATGCCATTTCAGAACAGGATGTTCGCAACTTTATGGCTTATACTCAGCATTCCTGTAGGTCGGTATTTACAGTTGGCCAAGGTATAAGAGTAAGGGAGTTTATTAAAAACAAAAGGGCTTTAAAGAAGTTGGAGTTTATAAGCGATAAATAAAAAGGCGCATTGAAATTTCAATGCGCTTTCTAAATTATAATAAGGTAAGCCTAGTCTCTTCCTAAATAAATACTTAAGAAATAGAGTAAAGTAGCTAACGAACCTATTGCTGCTACTACATAAGTTCTAGCAGCCCATTTCAACGAATCTTCAGACATTTTGTACTCTTCTTGGTTCACTATATTGTGATCTTTCAGCCAAGCAAGGGCTCTATTGCTAGCATCATATTCTACAGGTAATGTAATAAAACTAAAAAGAGTTCCCATTCCAAACATGATAATTCCAGCTAGTAAAACCATTTGGCCAACACCCACAGAAACCATAGTCATTAATATAAGACCTCCAAAAATGACCCATTGGCTCCACTGCGAAGCTACACTCACAAGGGGAACAAGTTGGCTCCTCATTTCCAGCCAAGAGTACGCTTTAGCATGTTGTACAGCATGACCTACTTCATGAGCAGCAACAGCTGCAGCCGCCGCATTTCTTTCGTTGTAAACACTCTCGCTGAGGTTAATTGTTTTTTTGGTGGGATGATAATGGTCGGTTAATTGTCCTGGTGTTGAAATGACCTTCACATCATAGATATGATGATCTTCTAGCATTTTCTTGGCGATTTCTGCACCACTCATTCCATTCTGAAGTTGAATTTTAGAATATTTCTTAAACTTTTTCTTCATTGTATTACTCACATACCAGCTCACAAGTAGTATGGCTCCAATTAATATATAGTATCCTATCATTTTGTTATAGTTTTTATATTAAAAATCTAATCAAAAGTTTGACCAAAACTTCATTTGTCATGTTTATTTTCCAAATATAAATTCCAAAGTTTCTAGATTTGCATTTTCGTTATTACTACTCCCAAGATCAATATACTCGTTCGCCTGAGCTCTAGTGATAGTAAATTTTAAAAGGTCGTTACTAAGCTCAACAAAAACACTTTCTGTTGTTGTAGAATTATCGATTGTGGTAGTGGCTGTCAAAGTGCCACTTTATAAACTATAACTTCCTGTTTTAAGAGTGACTATGCAGCTGGTTTCATGGTTATTTTCTCCTATAAAATCAAGTTTTGGATAAGTAAAGGTATAGGTGTCATTTTCAAAATTAATTGCCATGCTTGAAAAGCAATCGGTTTCAAGCCTTAGATTTGTATTTGAAATTACATCGTTATTCAGGTCTGTAGGTTCATTTGCATTTAGTTCAACTAAAAATCAATCCCCTTGAATTTCACTTTGGGATAACGCTTGAGGAGTGTTATAGTCGTTGTTACGTCTCAAAAGAATAAGGCTTACCAAAAGGGTAGAAACATACTTTAATAATCTCATAAATCTATTTTTTTAAACTAATGTACTCCCTAAATACTTGAAGATAAATACACTTAACAAAATATTCTTGAGCATACCTTGCTATATAAATTTATAATCGTAAATTTGCATCCTTATTTTCAAGACATTGAAAGTAAAAAGGAATGTTTAATTATTTAAAAATTTAAGTGTGGATACATTAAGTTACAAAACGGTTTCTACCAACAAAGCAACTGCTGATAAGCAATGGGTTGTTGTAGATGCTGCAGGACAATCTCTTGGACGTGTATCTTCTATTGTTGCCAAATTTTTGAGAGGTAAGTACAAACCTAGTTTTAGCCCTCATGTAGACTGTGGAGACAACGTAATTGTTGTTAACGCTGAAAAAGTCAACTTGACAGGTAAGAAGTGGGACTCAAAAAATTATATCCGATATACAGGATATCCAGGTGGACAAAGAAGTTTAACAGCTCAGGAAGTATTTGATAAGAGCCCAGAGCGTCTTGTCGAAAAATCTGTAAAGGGAATGCTGCCTAAAAACAAATTAGGTTCAGCTTTGTTTAGAAATCTTCGAGTCTTTACAGGCGAAGAGCACAGTTTAAGTGCCCAAAAACCAAGAGAAATTAATATAAACGAACTAGTGTAAATGGAGACAATTCACAAAATTGGCCGTAGAAAAACAGCCGTAGCTAGAGTTTATCTTTCTGAGGGTAAAGGTGAAATTACAGTTAACAAGAAAAAAGCTAACGAGTATTTTACAACAGGACCTTTACTTTATAAAATAAATCAAGCCCTTACATTAACAGGGAATGAGGATAGATTTGATATCAATGTAAATGTCTTTGGTGGAGGTATCACCGGACAAGCAGAAGCTATCAGACTTGCCTTATCCAGAGCAATGTGTGAGCTAGACCCAGAAAATAGAGCTACTTTAAAACCAGAAGGATTACTTACTAGAGATCCTAGAATGGTTGAGCGTAAAAAATTCGGTCAGAAAAAAGCAAGAAAGAAATTCCAATTCTCAAAACGTTAATCGAGAATTTCCTTCACAAATTGAAATTATTAACAGTTCAATTTTTTGTTGTTATCTGGAGTACAAACCCAGAGTTAGTTTAGCATCTAAATGAATAAGGCCAATACCAATTGCCACTTATTTATTGCTATCCCAACAGAAGAACGTAAACTAAAACAAAAATGGCAAATCAAATAGTAGTCAAGGATTTACTTGACGCTGGTGTACATTTCGGACACCTTACCAGACGATGGAATCCAAACATGGCTCCCTATGTATACATGGAGCGTAATGGTATTCACATTATCAACCTTTACAAGACAGTTGCTAAAATGGAAGAAGCTGGAGAAGCTCTTTCTAAAATAGCAGCAAGCGGAAGAAAAATTCTTTTCGTCGCTACCAAAAAACAAGCTAAAGAAATTGTAGCTCAAGAATCTCTAAGAGCTCAGATGCCTTATATCACCGAAAGGTGGCCTGGTGGAATGTTGACGAATTTTGTCACCATTAGAAAATCGGTTAAAAAAATGGCAACCGTAGACCGTATGAAAAAAGACGGAACTTTCAATTCTCTTTCTAAAAAAGAAAGATTGCAGGTTGACAGGATGAGAGCTAAACTTGAGAAAAACTTAGGGTCTATTTCAGAAATGTCTAGATTACCTGCTGCAATTTTCGTTGTAGATACTTTAAGAGAGCATATTGCGGTAAAAGAAGCACAAAAATTAAACATTCCTGTTTTTGCAATGGTAGATACCAACTCCAATCCTAGAGATGTGGATTATGCTATCCCAGCTAATGACGATGCTTCTAAATCTATCCATAAGATTATGTCCTATATGACAGACTCTATTCTTGAAGGTTTAAACGAACGTAAGGACGGTAAAGACAGTGGAGAAGCTAAGCCTGCTAAAGCTAAAAAAGAAGCGAGTACTGAAGCTAAGCCAGCTAAAGCTGAGAAAAAAGCAACAGTAAAAGAAGAAGCTTCTGAAGTTAAAACTAAAGAAGAAACAAGCACTGAGGCTAAACCAGAAAAAGTTGAGAAAAAAGGACCAGTAGTTGAAGAAGTTCCTACTGATAAAGCTGAGCCTGAAAAACCAGCTGGAGAAGAGAACAGAGTTTCAGAATAAAATAGACTAAACCATAACAAGTCGCTTAAGTCTATGCTTAAGCGACTTTCATGTTAACACAAAATACATATATCATGGCAAAAATTACGGCTGCTGAAGTCAATAAGCTTAGAAAAAGTACTGGTGCTGGAATGATGGATTGTAAAAAAGCTCTTGTAGAAAGCGAGGGTGATTTTGACAAGGCTATCGAAATCTTGAGAAAAAAAGGTCAAAAAGTAGCGGCAAAAAGAGCAGACAGAGATTCTTCTGAAGGTGCTGTTATTGCTTCTGTAAATGATGACGCTACCAAAGGTGTAATCGTTTCTTTAAACTGTGAAACTGATTTCGTTGCTAAAAATGATTCGTTTACGAAAATGGCTCATGATTTCGCAAACTTAGCACTTGATGTTGAGACAAAAGAAGAGTTGCTTAAATTAGATTACAACGGAATTACAGTTGAAGAAAAATTAATTGAACAAACCGGAGTTATTGGGGAGAAAATCGAAATTGGAGATTTTAGAATTTTAAAAGCAGCGTTTGTTGGGTCTTACATCCATGCGGGTAATAAAATCGCAGTTTTAACAGGTCTTTCTAAGTCTGCTGAAGGTGCAGAAGAAGTTGCTAAAGAAGTTTCTATGCAAGCTGCTGCTATGAATCCAGTAGCACTTAACGAAGCAGGTGTCGATCAAACTACCATAGATAAAGAGATTGAAATTGCAAAAGACCAATTGAGACAAGAGGGGAAACCTGAAAACATGCTAGACAAAATTGCTGAAGGAAAAATTAAGCGTTTCTTTAAAGACAATACTCTAGTAAACCAAGATTTTATCAAGGACAATAAAATTTCTGTTGCACAACACGTTAAAACATTGGGCGATGTAGAGATTGTAGCTTTTGAAAGAGTTGCTTTAGGATAATCTTATAGTATAATATCAAATTTATAATATCGTATAAATAAATTGAATTATACTACGACATAGCTCAGGACAGGTTTTTTGATTGATTGAAGTTAAAAACAATTAGCAAAGCCTTAGTTACGGTAACTATTTTGATAAAAAGTAGGCGAAAAAAGCCTGTGCCGAATTCGTATCGGTAAAACGATTTATTGCGACATTATAGGTTTATATTGGTATAATTACAATAAGCCCTTTCGTTTTTACGGAAGGGCTTATTTGTGTTTAAAAATGAGGAACATAACTCATTTATCAGAATTAGATAATCCCTATATTTGCAAAACTTTACATAAAAATTTACCATGCATTATAAACGTGTTTTACTCAAACTCTCCGGAGAAGCTCTAATGGGCAATCGTAAATATGGAATTGATCCTAAGCGATTAGACGATTACGCTAAGGAGATTAAAAGTATAATAGATAAAGGAGTGGAAGTAGCGATTGTGATAGGTGGAGGTAATATTTTTAGGGGTATAGCTGGTGCCAGTAAAGGTTTGGATCGAGTTCAAGGTGACCATATGGGCATGCTTGCTACAGTGATTAACGGTCTTGCCTTACAAAGCTCTTGTGAAGATAACGGTATGCAAACTAGGTTGCAGTCTGCCATTAAAATTAATGAAGTTGCAGAACCTTTTATAAGACGTAAAGCGATAAGACACCTAGAAAAAGGAAGAGTAGTTATTTTTGGTGGAGGAACGGGTAATCCATATTTTACTACAGATTCTGCTGCTGTGCTCAGGGCCATAGAAATGGAAGCGGATGTGATTTTGAAAGGAACACGAGTAGACGGCATTTACACATCAGATCCAGAAAGCAATACTGATGCAACAAAATTTGATTTTATCAGTTTTGATGATGTATTAAAAAAAGGCTTGAAAGTAATGGATACCACTGCATTTACCTTGAGTCAAGAAAATAAATTACCCATCATAGTGTTTGATATGAACACCCCAGGGAATTTATTGAGAATTATCTCTGGAGAAAATATTGGAACTAAAGTTAATTTATAGAATTAAATGTTATGAACGAAGAAATAGAATTTATTATAGATAGCACCAAAGAATCCATGGAGCAAGCTATCCAACATTTAAGAAAACAGTTGGCCAGCATTAGAGCAGGGAAAGCAAATCCTTCAATGCTATCTTCGGTAATGGTAGAATACTATGGGACTAAAACACCTATTAGTCAAGTGAGTAATATCAATACTCCAGATGCTAGAACCTTGACTATCCAACCCTTTGAAAAAAGTATTATGAAGGATATTGAAAAGGGGATTATGAATGCTAATTTAGGATTTAACCCAATGAACAATGGGGAAAGTGTCATCATAAACGTACCTCCACTTACGGAAGAAAGGCGTATTCAACTTTCTAAACAGGCTAAAGCTGAAGCTGAAGAAGCTAAAATTGGGGTTAGAAACGACAGGAGAAATGCTATGAATGAGATTAAAAAAGCAGACCTTCCAGAAGATGTTCAAAAAGACACTGAAGACGATATACAGAAATTAACCGATTCTTTTATTGAAGAGATTGATAAAATCTACACCGGTAAAGAAAAAGAAATCATGACCGTTTAGTCTCAACGACCAATTCGTTTTATAAGTTCAGCATTTGAAAATACAACATCTCTTCACGTTTTTACTGTTTATCCTTGTGTTGAGCTCCAATGCTCAATCTATAGTTTCAGGAAAAATTGTTGAAAATACAAAAGAAGAGACCTCCATCTCCAACGCTGTTTTGATCACCAATCAACAGCGTTATTTTTTTTCCAACCATGCGGGAGAGTTCAAATTTGAATTGAATCCTAATGAGCATGTCGACCAAATCTTAGCAAAAGGCTATTTGGTTTATAATCAGGAAAATCTTTCTTCTCTTATCATAATGCAACCTTCCGAAGCCTCAACAGGAATTCGACTAAAAGCTTCGGAAATAGCTGAAGCAACCAAACAGCAAGTAGCTTCTATGAACTTCAAGTTCAATAGCTTTAGTAAAACGGTAATCAGCAACGAAGCTCCAGATTTTGTATTGAGAAAAGACTTAGATTTTAGATTAACTCAGAATGGAGGTCTTCAGCAAAAGATCAATGCCATTGGAGTAGAAGGTCTTGAGGGGGTAGTTCCAAAAATGGTAAATAAAGACATCCATTTTTTTAATTGGTTTCAAACTTATGTCAAAATTTTCGAAGACCAATTTGTCTCTCCGTTTAACAACTTGAGTAAATCCATTTATGAATTTTATTCGATTTACGAAGATGCTCAAGTAGAAATCATAAGCATTGAGCCTCTCTTAAAAGGATTTCAGAGATCGTTTAAAGGGGTTTTGGTTTTAGATAAATCTTCCTTGAAATTTAAAAAAATTCAAGTCACTCTTGCTGCGGATTACAAGTTGACGCTGTCAACAGAATTTGATGACAAGTTAGGATTACCATTAGCCACAGAGCTATACATTTCCCCAGGAGATGGAGGGGAAAAAGTGTCGTTTTTTGGAGGAGGTTTAGATTTTGGACGTATCCAAAAGAAAAATCCAAAACAAGATAAGGCTAAATTAGTCCACCAACAGATTTACTTTGACTATAAAAGCGGAGATACTATAACCCCTTTCCCTAAGCAACTAAGTAAAATCCTTGAGGATCGAGACTATACGGTTCCATATACGTATTGGGAGGAATTGGATTATGATTTCATCAAAGGAAAAGCTCTGGATACATTAGCTTTAAGGCTATATGTAAGCAAGGAAAATGTAAAGAATCGAGTTAAGAGAATCTCAGCATTCGATGCAGGTTATCTTCCTGTAGGCAGTGTAGATATAGATTTAACACGCATAATTAAGGTGAATAACTACGAAGGCCTGAGGCTTGGGTTAGGTTTACAGACCAATCAATCTTTTTCTGAAAAATATAGGATAGGTGGGTTTACGGCTTATGGAACTCAAGATGGGAATTTTAAATACGGTCTCAATGTCGGGAAATTAATAAATGCTGATACAAGCACTTGGTTGAATGCTTTTTACGACAACGATATTGAAGAGGTAGGAACCAATAGTTACCTCACCGATCAACGCGTCTATTCTTTGTTTGAACCTAGATTGGTTAATATTACTTTTTTCTATAAGTATGAAAAATACGGGTTAAGCTTGCAGCATAACTTTACACCGCAGCTAATGTCGGAGTTGAAAGTGGATAAAAACAATATCTCTCAAACACGAGCCTACGCTTTTGAAAACGATGGGAATTTATTTGAGAATTATAATTTAACTACAGCGACCTTTGGTTTGAGGTGGACACCAAACTATACCTATTCTAAAGTTGGTGAAAGAATTTATATCGATAACGAGTTCACCCCAGAAATTACGGCACAGCTAAGCCAAAGTATTGAAGGGGTTTTAGACGGGGACTTCAGTTTTACAAAGCTTAGTGCAAAAATAGATTACGATTTCCAACACAGCTGGGGGAGTCTATCTAGCATAGAGCTTGGAGGTGATCTGGGATTTGGCGACATCCCTTTAATGCATACGTTTCATGCTTTCCCTAATAGTCCAAATAAGCTGACAGTGTTGAATAGATTTTCAGTAGCTGGTGTAAAAAGTTTTGAAACTATGTATTTTAATGAGTTTTTCAGCACCAAATTAGCAACGCTTCATCTTAAACATAGACTCGCTCCTTTTAAACTTTCAAATACAATCCAACCAGAATTAGTTTTGATTTCTCGACATGCTATTGGTGATTTTCAAAACCCAGAACTTCACCAAAATATTGCTTTCAACACCTTATCCCAAGGGTATAACGAAGCAGCACTAGAAATCAATAAATTGTTTTTTGGGTTTGGTTTGAGTTTTGCCTATCGTTATGGTGCTTACCATTTGTCAGAATTTGAAGATAATCTTTCGCTTAAATTTACTTTCTATCTAAAGCTTTAACTTTGAAACAGTTTACACATTTGATTTTTTACATTTGCAAACTCAGATTATAACTTATGCATAAGGTGTTTAGCTTTGGTTTTTGGAATTTTATCGCCAGTAAAATTCTTAGAAATAGGATTGTCATTATTCTTATCCTACTAGGAATAACTATATTTCTAAGTATGCAGTGGCAACATATGCAGTTTTCTTATTCTGAAGCTAATTTGCTTCCAGATGATGCCCCTATAAATCAACAATACGCAGACTTTGAAGAGAAATTTGGATCTGATGGTAATGTGATTATGCTAGCCACAGATGATGAGGATTTATTCACGTTGGAAAAGTTTGAAGCTTGGAAAACACTATCAGATACTTTGGCTACTTTTCCTGAGATAAAATCTGTTATTGGGATTCATAATCTTCAAGAATTGATAAAACTTGAAAATCCTAAGCGTTTTGAAATGCAACAGATTTTAAGCAAAAGTACTGATATTTCAAAACAACAACTGGAAGCTTACAGCAAGTCTCTATTCACAGATTATCCTTTTTATGATGGATTGATTTTCAATTCTGAAAACAAAACAGTGCAAACTGTAGCGTATATGCAAGACAGCATAGTCAACGCTGAAGGGCGTAAGGTTTTTATCATGGATAAGTTCGTTCCCTTGATAGAGTCGTTTAAGAAAAACCACAATATCGAGCTTCATGTTTCCGGGATGCCCTACATACGAACTCTCAACTCGCAAAATATTGTAGATGAAATCCAATGGTTTGTACTAGCGGCTTTATTGGTAACTTCAATCATATTTTTCTTCTTCTTTAGATCCTTTCGTGCCACATTAATTTCTATGTTAACCGTCATAATTGGTGTGATGTGGGCTTTTGGATTTATGGGTCTCCTTGGTTTCGAAATTACGGTTTTAACTGCCGTTATCCCCCCACTTATAATCATTATAGGGATTCCTAACTGTATTTTCTTGATCAATAAATACCAGCATGAAATAAAAAAACATGGTAACCAGGCAAAGTCTCTTCAGCGTGTAATTACTAAAATTGGAAATGCCACACTGATGACCAATGTCACTACAGCTTCAGGATTTGCAACCTTCATTTTCACTCAAAGTGAATTATTAAAGGAGTTCGGGATATTAGCGTCCATCAACATTATTGCCATTTTTATTTTGAGTCTTCTTATCATACCTATTATCTACAGCTATATGCCACTGCCCAATGATAAGCACTTAAGACATCTTGGTAAACAATGGATAGAAGGCTTTGTAGAATGGATTGTGAAAATGGTGAGGGATAAAAGAATTACTATTTACTTCACCTCTGTAGCCGTTTTAGGGATAAGCATCATAGGTATTTTCAATATTAAAATTTCCGGTAGCTTACTAGAGGATATGCCACAAAATGCTGAATTTTTCAAGGATATTAAATTCTTTGAAGATAAGTTTGATGGTGTCTTACCTCTGGAAATAATGATTAACACTAAAAGGCCTAATAGTGTGATTAAGTTATCAAATTTGAAAAAGATGGATCAGTTAGCCACCGAAATTGCTGATATTAAAGAGCTTTCTGCGCCTTTATCGGTCGTTAATCTGGCCAAATATTCCAAGCAAGCCTTTTATAATAATAACCCTAAGTATTACCAATTGCCGACCTCTAAGGAGCAAACTTTTATGTCGCCGTACATCAAAAGTATGGAAAATATGAAAGGAGCTGGAATCAGTTCATATGTCGATTCAACAGGACAATACGCGAGGATGACCATGTTTATGAAGGATATCACGACAGAGGAAATCAAACGAATTGAAGATCGGCTTTTACCCGAAATTCAAAAGATCTTTCCAGAAGACCATTATGAAGTAACTATGACAGGAAAAGCTCTGGTTTATCAAAAAGGGACACATTATTTGGTAGATAATTTAGTGCTATCTCTTTCCTTAGCTATTTTGCTTATTGCTCTATTTATGGCCTGGATTTTTCGTTCCTTTAGGATGATCTTGATTTCACTTATTCCTAATTTATTGCCTTTATTAATGACAGCTGGTATGATGGGTTTTCTTGGGGTCCCTATAAAGCCGTCTACAATTCTTGTCTTCAGTATAGCGTTTGGGATAAGCGTAGATGATACCATACACTTTTTGGCAAAATACAGGCAAGAGTTAAAGGCTAACCACTGGAAGATTAAGCGGTCTGTATATTTAGCTTTAAGGGAAACTACTGTAAGTATGTTTTACACCTCTATCGTTTTATTCTTTGGCTTTTCAGTGTTTATGATTTCAAGTTTTGGAGGAACCGTTGCCCTAGGTGGCTTGGTTTCTGCAACGCTCCTTTTTGCTATGCTAGCTAATTTATTGTTATTGCCCTCTTTATTGCTTTCTTTAGAAAGAAGCATCGCCAATCAAAAAACGATGAAGGAGCCTCAAATGAGCATTATTGATGAAGAGGATGAAGATGAACTGTTATGAAAAATGATACTTTCCATTTTAAAGAATTTGATGTTATCCAAGCGAAATCTGCCATGAAAATTGGTACGGACGCTGTACTGCTAGGAGCATGGGTGCCCTTAACTCAAAATGAACTTAAAATATTAGATATTGGATCAGGTACTGGGCTTCTGAGCCTTCAACTAGCCCAGCGTTCTATGGCAGATACAATAGATGCAGTGGAGATTGATCCAGGTGCTTTTGAAGAATGTGTCACCAATTTTGAAAATAGTCCTTGGGGCGATAGATTGTTTTGTTATCATGCCGGGTTCGTAGAATTCTATTCTGAAATTGAGGAGACCTACGACCTAATTATTTCGAATCCCCCTTTTTTCCAGTCCCCATTAAATTCTGAATCCAAAAGTAACTCAAGAGAAACGGCAAGATTTCAAGACCGTCTCAATTTTGAGGAGTTGTTAAAAGGGGTGTCTGTTTTATTAGCAGAAGATGGTCAGTTTAGTCTCATACTTCCCTATGCAGAAATGGAAAAATTTATACAAAAGGCAGAAGACTATGCGTTATTTCCAACAACAATTCTAAATGTAAGAGGCCATTCATCTTCCCCGATTAAGCGATCGCTTATTACCTTCAGAAGAAATAAAGAAGAGACTATTATGCAAAACGAATTGATTATTGAATTGGAAAGGCATCTCTATACCCAAGATTATATAGATTTAGTAAAAGATTTCTATTTAAAGATGTGATTATTTACGATTTAATCAAAATAATAACAAAGCTTCACAGATGTTCAGAATTCTATTCATTAAATTTGTAATGCAATATTTGACATAACATTATGAGACAAGATACTTTCCAAGCCCCAGATTATTACGAAATCGATGATTTGCTCACCGAAGAACATCGGATGATTCGTCAAGCTGCTCGAGATTGGGTAAAGCGCGATGTAAGTCCAATTATAGAAGAGGCTGCGCAAAAAGCAGAATTTCCAAAATCAATCATCAAAGGCTTATCAACTATTGGTGCTTTTGGTCCTTATATTCCAGAAGAATATGGCGGTGCAGGACTTGACCAGATTTCTTATGGTCTAATCATGCAAGAAATAGAGCGAGGTGATAGTGGGGTAAGGTCCACGGCTTCTGTTCAATCTTCTTTGGTTATGTTTCCTATTTATGAATTCGGAACTGAAGAGCAGCGTAAGAAATTTTTGCCAAAATTAGCTTCAGGAGAGTTTATGGGGTCGTTTGGGTTAACCGAACCTGATCATGGTTCTAATCCAAGTGGTATGACAACTCATTTTGTAGATAAAGGGGATCATTATTTACTTAATGGAGCGAAAATGTGGATTTCCAACTCCCCTTTTTGTGATATTGCTGTGGTTTGGGCCAAAAACGAAGAAGGTAGAATACATGGACTTATCGTAGAGCGAGGTATGGAAGGGTTTTCCACTCCTGAAACTCATAACAAATGGTCGCTTAGAGCTTCTGCAACTGGTGAATTAATTTTCCAAGACGTCAAAGTTCCTAAAGAAAATTTGCTTCCAGGTAAAAGCGGCTTAGGAGCACCATTGTTATGTTTAGATTCAGCTCGATATGGTATAGCCTGGGGTGCTATTGGAGCGGCTATGGATTGTTACGATACTGCTTTGCGTTATGCCAAAGAACGTATTCAATTTGGAAAACCTATTGCTGGATATCAATTGCAACAAAAGAAACTAGCCGAAATGATTACTGAAATCACAAAAGCACAGCTTTTGGCATTGCGTTTAGGTCAGCTAAAAAACGAAGGGAAAGCCTCTACGGCTCAAATTTCTATGGCTAAACGAAATAATGTAGAAATGGCTATTCATATTGCTAGAGAATCGCGGCAAATCCTTGGTGGAATGGGAATTACAGGAGAATATAGCATTATGCGCCACATGATGAATCTCGAGAGTGTAATTACTTACGAAGGAACTCACGATATTCACTTATTGATTACAGGACTTGACATTACAGGTCTATCTGCTTTCAAATAGGTAGAATATTTTTTAAAGAAAATATAAAAATTGCAGCCAGTTGAACTCGTTTTGACTGGTTTTTTTATTTTTGTAAAAATAATAGAAAGATGAAGCAGGTTGATGAAGTACAAGTAAGTTTAAAAGAGTTAAGAGACCAACTTATGGGTCACAAGCTATATAAAGATGTAGAGAGCCCACAGGATTTAAAAATCTTTATGAAGCACCACGTTTTTGCAGTCTGGGATTTTATGTCGCTGTTAAAGTCGCTTCAAACTCAACTTACTTGCACCAGCTCTCCTTGGGTTCCTATAGGAAATCCAAAGCATAGATATCTCATAAATGAAATTGTCCTGGCAGAAGAAACAGATCTCAATTCTGATGGTGAGCGTCAAAGCCATTTTGAGATGTATTTGGATGCCATGAAAAAGGCTGAATCCTCCACTAAAGCAATTCATGAGTTTGTTAGCCAAGTAAAGGGAAGGACTGACATTTTTTCGGTGATTTCTACCAGCGATTTACCGATTTCTGTCAAAGAATTTCTGTTGTTTACATTTAATGTTATCAAAAGAAACAAGCCTCATGAGATTGCTGCTTGCTTTACTTTTGGCAGAGAAGAATTGATCCCAGATATGTTTACCTCTATCATAGGTGAAATACAAAAGAACTTTCCAAAAGAGGATTTAAGTTTGTTTAAATACTATTTTGATAGGCATATAGAATTGGATGCGGACGAACACGGTCCTATGGCCTTAGAATTAATTACCGAGTTGTGCGGTTCAGATAAGCAAAAGTGGAAAGAAGTAGAGATTTGCTCTCGAGAAGCTTTAGAAAAGCGTCTGGGACTATGGGATGGTATTGCTAAAGAAATAAATTTTCACAAGGCTATAGCTTAACCTTTTGTAGCTGTCTTCACTAGGTTTATAGAATCGTCAATTTATTCTTCACTAGGAGCTATCCTTATTATTAGACTCTCCATACTTTCAGTAATAGGGAGTTGGCAGCTCAATCTACTATTATCTTTTACATAGAAAGCTTCAGCTAGCATAGCCTCCTCTTCATCTCCTTTTTCTGGAAGCGGAGTGTTAGATTGAATGTAGCATTGGCAAGAGGCGCACATCGCCATACCACCACAGATTCCAATAGTACCCTCAGGGGCAAGTTCATAAGAACGAATAACCTCCATGAGATTCATAGCCATATCTGTGGGAGCATCTACTAGGTGGGACGTTCCTTGTCTATCGACTATTGTAATTTTTACATCCATAAGAATTCTCCAATCAAAGGTTAATTTGGTCAACAAAAGTACTAGGTCTATAGATACGTGTTTAGTACTTGCAAAATGATTTTAAATAAAACACCCTGCTAAGATTGATCTTAGCAAGGTGAGGTCGTTTATGACATACTATCAATCAATACTTCTAACTACAGCCTTAGGGGCTTCTTTTTTGGTCCCGTCAAATCCAGTCACACCGCCTACTGTTGTATATTTCATCACGTAGCGTTTATCAGGATGGATTCTCCGAAAAGCGCTCTGACACATGAGCGTAGCTTCATGAAAACCACATAGAATTAACTTCAATTTTCCAGGATAAATATTCACATCTCCAATAGCGTAAATTCCAGGAATATTGGTTTGATAATCTAAGGTATTATCAACCTTTATAGCATTCTTTTCAATTTCTAATCCCCAGTTGGCAATAGGGCCTAATTTAGGAGATAAACCGAATAAGGGAATAAAATAATCTGTATCCAATTCGAAATCCTCCTCAGGATTATTGTTCATCCTTATAGACACGGACTCCAATTGCTCGTTTCCATATACATTCACAATCTCTGCAGGGGTGATCAATTTTATTTTACCGATATCTTTTAGTTCTCTCACGCGATCTACCGACTCTAGAGCCCCTCTGAATTCATTTCGCCTATGGACTAAAGTGACTTCAGAAGCAATATCTGCCAAGTAAATACTCCAATCTAAGGCAGAATCTCCACCGCCAGAAATAACCACAGATTTATCTCTGAACTGCTCAGGATCTTTTACCATATAGTGAACTCCTTTATTTTCAAACAGAGAAAGATTAGCAATAGGTGGCTTTCTAGGTACAAAGCTCCCTAAACCTCCAGCAATAGCTATGATAGGGGCATGGTGTTTTGTCCCTTGGTCTGTAGTGACAATAAAGCTTCCATCCTCTTGCTTTTCTATATCTTGAGCTTTTTCACCCAAAGTAAATCCTGGCTGGAAAGATTTGATTTGCTCCATCAAGTTATCGACTAGTTGCCCAGCTTTCACCTCAGGAAATCCTGGAATGTCATAAATAGGTTTTTTTGGATAAAGCTCGGATAATTGCCCACCAGGTTGCGGTAGGGCATCTATAATATGACACTTCATCTTTAATAAACCAGCTTCAAATACAGCAAAAAGTCCTGTAGGACCCGCGCCTATAATTAGAATATCAGTTTTAATCATACTTAAAAGTAACGTTTGAATAAAAATTAAAAAATCTCACTTTTATTTGTTAGCAAATTGACCTGCCTTCACATTTATAACCTCTTTTATTTGAGGAACATGTTTCTTTATCGTCATTTCTACTCCAGACTTTAAGGTCATTTGATTGACTGTGCAGTCTACGCAAGTTCCTAAAAGTTGAACTTTAACCAGTGTGTCGTCTTCAATAGATAATAGCTCAATATCTCCACCATCACTTTTTAAAAAAGGGCGAATTTCATCTAAAGCAATCTCAATTGTTTCTCTTAATTCTTGACCAGTTATCATATTTTTTTATTTTTTACGGCACTACAACCTGCCATTGTTGTTATCTTAATGGCTTCTGTAGGCGGTAAGTTTTTATTTCTATTCACCACTTCTTGTACGGTGTTTCTTGTCAATTCCTTAAAAGACTCACTAAGTGGTGTTCCATCTTGTAAGGCTGCAGGTCTCCCTATATCACCAGATTCTCTCAAGCTTTGTACCAAGGGAATCTCACCTAAGAAAGGCACTCCAATATCTTCAGCAAGATATTTAGCTCCTTTCTCTCCAAAGATATAGTATTTATTATCGGGCAATTCTTCTGGAGTAAAATAGGCCATATTTTCGCAAATACCTAAAACAGGAACGTTGATGCTTTCCTGCTTAAACATAGATACTGCTTTTTTTGCGTCTGCCAATGCCACATTTTGAGGGGTACTCACAATTAGAGCTCCTGTAATGGGCATGGACTGCATAATCGATAAATGAATATCTCCAGTTCCCGGGGGGAGATCAACTAATAAGAAATCGAGTTCTCCCCAATCTGAATCAAAAATCATTTGGTTGAGAGCCTTTGCTGCCATAGGTCCTCTCCAAATCACAGCTTCATCGGGTTTCGTAAAAAATCCTATCGATAATATTTTGACCCCATAATTTTCAATGGGCTTCATTTTGGATTTACCATTCTTAGTTACCGAAAGCGGTTTTTCATTAGCTACATCAAACATTATTGGACCAGATGGGCCGTAAATGTCAGCATCCAAGAGCCCTACTTTAAATCCCATCTTAGTTAGAGTTACTGCAAGATTTGCAGTGACTGTAGATTTTCCAACACCTCCTTTCCCAGATGCGATGGCGATAATATTTTGAATCCCAGGGATGGGTTTACCTTTTATTTCATTGGTGGCCTTTTTCTCTTTAGCCTCCACACTAATTTTTACTTGAACTTTTGCTTTTGCGTAAACGTGTTTGTGGATAGCTTTCATTACATCTACCTCTGCACGTTTCTTAATATGTAAGGCAGGAGTAGATAGTTTTAGATCTATAATAACCTCATCGCCAAAAGTGACAATATTTTGTAAAGCTCCGCTTTCTACCATATTTTGCCCCTCCCCCGCAACGGTTATAGTTTCAAGAGCCTTTTTAATGTCGTCTTTATTGAGTTTCATACACTTATAAAAATTCTAATTAAGATTTAATCTAAATGCAAATATACAAGTTAATGATCTATTTGTTTATTCTATGAGCTATTTTACAAGATTTCTTAGGGATTAATTAACGTGTTGAAAAGTTTAGAGCTAAATCTCATCACATTAGAGGATCAGCAGATTGCAACCTCGAATATCACTTTGATCGAATCGTCCTAAGATTTCAAATTCTGTCGCGTTGATTTGCTTGCCAAGATCTTGAGTGGCGATAAAAGGGCATGAGTTGAAATTGGCCAGATCAACCACGTTAATACCGCCTGTACTGCCAAAGCTTAGATAGTGAAAGGGATCTTCTGTATCTCTAATCATAATTTTCATGTGGTCTGGACACTGGAATTTGCTTTGTCCTTGAGAATAGGCCTGAGACAGGAGTTCTGTCATCCCATATTCGCTGTGAATGTTCTTAACACCAAAACCTTTAGATAAAACAGCATGAAGTTCTTTGCGAATCATTTCTTTACGTCTGCCTTTCATTCCCCCTGTTTCCATGACAACGCTATGCTTCAATTGAAATTTTTTCTTTTCAACCAAATCTAATAGAGCAAACGAAACTCCTATAAGTAATATGTTATGTCCAGCATCGTCTAGTTTTTGAAGTGTTTCCGAAAGCTGTTCTATTTCATCTAAATAAAAGCCACTCTCTTTAAATTTGCTTTCTTTTATAAAATGATCTACCATATATACCAGCGAAGATCCCTCTCTTTCTAAGTAGGAAGGCAGTAAGCCTAAAATGACATAGTCTTTTATAGGTCCATAAGCATCTTCAAAAGTATGGATAAAGCTATCCTTATAAACCTTGAGGTCCTTAACGTAATGTCGACTTTGCTCTTGCCCAGTGGTTCCACTGCTCAAAAAAGTTATTTCTGGAGTGAACTCTTTCGTTTTGACTTGGTGAGTTTTGAAAAATTCAATGGGTAAAAAAGGGATTTCCTTTAAGGCTTGAACCTCTTGTTCTCTGATGTTTAAATAACTGCAAAATTCCTTATATACAGAATTATACTGAATTTGCTCCTTAAAGAGCTTTAGAGCTATAGTTTCAAAATCTTTTTCTGATTGTATTGAAAAAGGAAAGACAGAAGTCATATATATCAATTGACTTCAAAAGTAATAAAAAAACACCCTGTAAAAAGGGTGCTTTAGTTTTAAAAGCACTTCAGTTTAGTTTATAACAATCTTTTTCGTAATAAAAGAGGCTCCCTGAATTACTCTTACAAGATAAACCCCAGTATTGAGGTCTGATACATTTATAGATCCCAAAGCTTTTGAAGTTAACACGCGTTGTCCAAGCATATTGAAGAGCTGAACTTCCAAGTCAGCAGTTGTTGAAGATTTTACAGTCAACACTCCATTAGATACTGGGTTTGGATAAATTATGATGCTGGTGGAGTCAAAATTATTTAGACCTAAAGTTGTAGTAAAGGTTCCGATTGGCCATGGATTTGTAGCAGCACCTTGTGAAGTGTCGTCATCATTTTCGTCAGTACCACTAAACTCCCAATTGTTGAGTACAAATGTTCCCCCATCTGGCCCTGAATTGCTTAGCCTATAGGCCCAGCCATCCGTATATTCCCATGCTTCACCAGTTCCATCAGTATTGATATCTCCAAAAGTATCTATGACTTCTCCATTTTGAAAAAGTTCTACAGCATCGTCGCCATTGATGTTGGCAACACCGGAGGTGTAATCTGGATCGAATCCGAAAAACTCATTAAAATTAGGTTGCTCTGAAGCGATGTAGATATAGTCTCCAACAGAAGCAGTAACATTTGGAAAAGTAAATTCTTGCCCATCTGAGCCACCACCATTATTGGCATTTCCAACTCCAAAAACGCTTAAATCTGTAATATCTCTAATCACATAGAGCTCAATAACCTTAGGCGTTCCTCCAGTTAAAGGCCCATCAAAAACTCCAGTAATCACCATATCGCTGGTTAACTCTCCCAATACATTACCACTAAGAGTTATTGTTTCTGAAGTCGCATTGGCACTACTTACCTCTAAACTTCCAGAATAAGGGGCCTTGGTAAGTCCGCTTACTAACCTTATATATGCTGTAGTACTAGCATTACCAACAGTTTGAAGACTATCTACAGAAGTTGTAATTCCTATACCCGAAGATAGGGAGATTTCAAAATCTCCAAAGGCAGCTATATTACTATCATCAATTAAAAATTCTCCTTCTTCTCCAAACCTTTCGATGACCATATCATCTGGATTGATAATTTGGAAACCATCATTGCCCTCTACATATAATTCCAGAGTTCTACCATCGGCCCTAGGACAGGTAGAATCTACGTAAGCTGTTATAACAGGATTGTGCGCAAAAGCAAAAGAGGAGAGTATTAATACAAGTAAAAAAGTAATTTTTTTCATAATAGTTTTTTTAAAGTCAACTTAAAAATAACACATATTTTATAAAAATAAAAGCTTTTTATCACATTATCAATGAATTAACGCTTCGGTAAACTTGAAACCCAGTAAGAGAGGGAGTTTTTAAAATTTAAAATAGACAAGGTTAAGCCAATATTAATAAATCAAGAATCTATTAATCTAAATGAAATCTTTTGTTAACATCGAGATAACACGGTTACTTCAGTTTGCTTTTAAGTTTGCATTATTAATTAAACAAAATAAATTTATCAAAATGAAAAAATTAATTTTAACTGCAGTAGTTATTGCTTCAATTATTATGGCTTCTTGTTCAAGTGATGATGATGCGCTCCCCGTTAATCCGCCTTTAGAAGGTGAAGAAATAACAATTTCTGGATCTATTGATGAAGACCAAACTTGGTCCAAAGAAAATGTTTATATATTAGATGGTAAAGTTGTCGTAGATGGTGGAGCTACATTAACTATAGAAGCTGGAACTGTCATTAAAGGAGCTGTAGGAGTACAAACTCAAGCTTCTGCATTGATTGTTGACAGAGATGCAACTTTAAATGCAAATGGTACTGCAGAAGAGCCAATTATTTTCACTACTGTATTGGATGAAATAATGCCAGGAGAAACAGTAAGTCCTAACTTAGGAGTAAATGACAGAGGTCTTTGGGGTGGAGTTATCGTTTTAGGAAATGCTCCTTCTTCTTTTGAAGGTGATGCTACTGAAGAATTGATCGAAGGAATTCCTGCCGGATCTGGATTTGGATTATATGGAGGAAACGACCCATCTGATAGTTCAGGAAATATAGAGTACATTTCAATACGTCACGGTGGTGCTAATATTGGAGAAGGTAACGAAATCAATGGTTTAACACTTGGAGGTGTTGGTAACGGCACGGTTATAAATCATATAGAAGTGATTGCCAACTTGGATGATGGTGTTGAATTCTTTGGAGGAACTGTAAATGTGTCTAACATTGTTGTTTGGGGAGTAGGTGATGATTCTGTAGATATCGATCAAGCTTATAGCGGTACTGTGAGTAATGTAGCAGTCGTAATGACCAGTGTTTCAGATCACGGTTTAGAAATAGATGGACCTGAGGGTTCTGCAACTGGAATGTATACTCTAGAAAATGTAACTATATTCTCAGACGATTCAGACGGAAATGCTAATAGTGGCGAAAGACAGTTTGCTCAATTCCGAGCTAGCGCTATGGGAACCAATAAAAACATATTATTAGTAGGTGGTCTCACTACATCTAACTTTTCGTTACAAGATAATCAAGGTGTTGCAGATAATTATGATGCTGGTAATTTAACTTTTTCAAATATTGAAATTGTACCACCAGCTGGGGTAACTGATATATCAACACTATTCACAGATTCATCTGGACAAACTACTTTTCAAGATGACGCTGTAGGACCAGATGGATTTGTAACTGAACTAAGCAGTTCAGACAACGCTACTATTGGTGCAAATTTAGGAGTATTTGGATGGACATGGGTTTCTGTAGCAGCTTCTGCTTTAGGATTCTAGTTTTAAAACTTAAAGCTCACCAACAAAATATTGCTCGGTTTTTTCAAAACCGGGCAATATTATTATAATTTATAATTTAAGGTATATGTATAGAATTTTTTTGAACTATGTTATTGTTTTAATTTTTGGATTTGGAATTCAAACTATTACAGCCCAAAATGGGACGATTGAGGGTAAAATATTAGATGGTGAATTGGATGATGTGCTCCCTTTTTCTAATGTTACTGTTAACGGGACAAATAAAGGAAGTACCTCAGATTTTGACGGGTTATACACTATATCTTTAGAACCTGGCACTTACACCGTGACCTTCTCATTTGTGGGTTATCAAGCCAAAGAAATCACTGAAGTGGTAGTGATAGCAAATGAAACCACACGCGTGGATGTCACTCTTAATTCTGCTGCAGATAGTCTAGCAGAAGTTGTTATTTCCGTCTCTGCTAGACGAAATACTGAAGCTTCAGTATTAAACTTGCAAAAGAAATCTATAAAAGTTACTGATGGTTTATCTTTCGAAGGTATCAAAAGAACGGGGGCAAACAATGTGGCTTCAGCAGTTAAAAATATCCCTGGAGTATCAGTCCAAGAGGGGAAGTATGTCTATGTAAGAGGTCTTGGAGATCGCTATACCAAATCTATTCTTAATGGAATGGATATCCCTGGGCTTGACCCCGATAGAAATACGCTTCAAATGGATGTCATTCCTTCCAATATTATTGAAAACATCATCATTTCAAAAACAGCTAGTGCAGATATGCCTGCAGACTTTACAGGAGGTGTTGTTGATATCGTAACTAAGGACTTCCCCTCTAGAGAGACCTACAGTTTAAGCGTGGGAGGCTCTTATAATTTTGATATGCATTTCAACTCAAATTATCTACAGGGGAGTTCATCTCCAACCGATTTCTTAGGATTTGATAATGGTAATCGCGATTTACCAGTCTCAGAAAATTTAGATATTCCTGCACCAGTAGGTAATGGATTAAACGATAACGGAGAAAGTATTACAGATATAACCAATCAATTTGATAAAAAACTTGCTGCAGATAGAACAACAAGCCCAGCAAATTTCAACCTAAGTTTATCTGCAGGTAACAATTATGATGTAGGAGATGGTAATAAACTTGGCTACCAAGCCAATGTATCTTACCGTAATACAACTGAGTATTTTGAACAATTGGAGCAAAATTTCTTTTTTAAACCTATAGATTTAGCAGATACCCAATTAACTCCTAATAGGACTCAAACTGGAGATGTAGGAACCAATAATGTTTTATTAAGCGGTTTGGTTGGACTTTCTTTTAAAACTGAAAAGTCAAAATATAGTTTTAATGTTTTGCACCTTCAAAATGGTGTCTCTAGAGCTGCTAAGTTTAGAACCTTTACATTTATTCAAGACGATATTGAAGTGGTAAGAGATAACATTGAATATACAGAAAAATCTATTACAAATTTAAGTTTGACCGGGTCCCATGTCAATGAAGATGCTTCATGGGAAACAGAATGGGCTTTGTCCCCAAGTTTCTCAAGAATATATGATAAGGATGTGAGGGTTACTCCATTTGAAGTTATTGGAGATAATGATCTTTCTATACGCCCTAGTACAGCTGGTGCCCCTCAGCGACTCTGGAGGGATCTTGAAGAAATCAATCTTGCTGGTAAACTAGACCTCACAAAAAAACATCAACTTTTTGGAAGAACCGCCAACTTAAAGTTTGGAGCTGCCAATACCTTTAAACAAAGAGATTTTAGAATTAATAATTACAATATTCTTTTGAAAGGAAACAGTAATACTCCTGTAAATGGAAATCCTGATAACTTATTATTACCTGAAAATATCTGGGTTTCACAGACGAATAGTGGTTCTTTTATTCAAGGTAATTTCGAGCCAGCCAATAATTTTGAGGCCTACTCAAATGTGGCTGCTGCTTATGTTTCTGAAGAGTTTAAAATTACTGATAAGTTAAAGAGTGTCTTAGGGCTTAGGTTTGAAAATTATCAGTTGACTTACACTGGGGAAAACAATCAAGGAACTCTAAATTTGAATGAAGAAAAGATTTTAGATGCATCCGATCTATTCCCTTCTTTAAATTTGATTTATGAATTAAATGAGGAAACTAATTTAAGAGCTTCTTACTATGAAACCACAGCAAGACCTTCTTTTAAAGAGGCTTCTATTGCTCAAATATTCGATCCCTTAAGTGACATTACCTTCATAGGTAATATCGATATACAGCCTTCTTATATTAATAATTTTGATGTAAGATATGAGCGCTATGGAGAAAACGGGCAACTTTTTGCGATAAGCGGTTTTTATAAAGCCTTTAATGATCCTATCGAACTGGTTGCTTTTCCTGAAGCTCCAAATAATTTACAACCACAAAATGTAAATTCTGCGGATGTTTATGGTGCTGAATTAGAAATTAGAAAAAATTTCGGTTTTATAGCTGAAAGCTTGAAAAACTTCAGTGTAAATGCAAACTTCACTATTATCGAATCTGTTGTAAAAATGTCTCAGCAAGAGTTTGAATCTAGAAGCCTCGCTGCTAGAGATGGAGAAACTATTGATAATGAGCGAGACTTGCAAGGACAATCTCCTTATCTTATCAACTTAGGCCTGCGATACGATGACGTAGATAAAGGATGGCAAGGTGGACTCTTCTACAACGTTCAAGGGGAAACCCTAGAAGTTGTTGGGATTAGAAACGTACCAGATGCATTTACGCAGCCATTTCATAATATGAGTTTTAGACTTTCAAAAGCTTTTGGAAAAGAAAAAAACTCTTCTGTCAACTTTGGATTTAGTAACATCTTAGGGGATGTGATTGAGACCAATTACAATTCTTTTCAGGCTGATTCTAGAATTTACTCTAGAAGAGATCCAGGTCAAGAAATCTCTTTAGGTTACTCCTACAGTTTTTAATATTGTTTTAAGTAAATTAGCCCGAAAGCTGCTCCACTTGGAGCAGTTTTTTTTGTTCCTCACACCAATTTAAATTTATAATGCCGAATAAATAAATTGAATTATACTACGAGGTAGCTCAGCACAAGTTTTTTGATTAGTTAAAGCTAAAAATAATTGGCCTAGCCTTAGCTATGGTATTTTATTTTGATAAAAAGCAAGCGAAAAGGGCCTGTGCCGAATTCGTTTTTGTAAAACGATTTATTGTGACATCACAGTTTTAAATTGGTATTAACCTTAACTTTATGCTAATATTCGATTTGCTAAATTTGTCAATATCAAAACTTAAACTATATGAAGAAATCTGACATCACTATCCTTGTTGTAGACGACGATCCGGATATTTTGGAAATATTGAGCTACAATTTAAATGCTGAAGGCTACAAAGTGATTACCGCGGAAGATGGCGTCCAGGCTGTAAAAAAAGCAAAAAAGAAAAAGCCTCATTTGATAATTTTGGATTTGATGATGCCAGAGATGGATGGTATAGAGGCTTGCGAACAAATTAGAGAGACCAAAGGCCTAGAAAATACCGTTATTACCTTTTTAACGGCTAGAGGAGAAGATTATTCTCAAGTGGCAGGATTCGATGCGGGTGCAGACGATTATATAACAAAACCGGTAAAGCCTAAAGTGTTGATGAGTAAAGTAAAAGCTTTGCTTAGACGATTTAAGTCCAATGCTTCTGAAAAGAACATTTATAAAATTGGAGGAATCGTTATCAATCGCGATGAGTATAAAATTTCCAGTGATGGCGTAGAAATGACTTTGCCAAGAAAAGAATTTGAATTGCTATCTTTACTCACTTCAGAACCCAATAAAGTATTCAAAAGAGATGATATTTTGAATACCGTTTGGGGAAATGAAGTGGTGGTTGGTGGAAGAACCATCGATGTCCACATTCGGAAATTAAGAGAAAAATTGGGCGACGATAAATTCAAAACAGTGAAAGGCGTTGGCTATAAGTTTGTACATGAATGAGTAAAAAATTTAAAAGGTCTTATAAGTTTGCGCTAAATACCTCTACGTATATCACCATTTTCTTATCCGGCCTCATTGCTTTATATGAGCATATTAAATTAGAAATCGATCTGGCTTCTATTCTTTTCTTTGCTCTAGCCTGTTTTTTATTTTCCTTTTTAATTATACAATTAAGGATAGAGTATTTCATCTATACACGGGTAAAGTCCATTTACGACAGTGTTTCTATCTTAGACCAAACGGCAGTTGGTAACCGAAGAGTCACATCAGATATAAAAACTCTTACAGAGGAAGTAGAACGATTTGCCAAAGGAAAAAAACTGGAGATTGAAACCCTTAAAGTAAGGGAAAACTACAGAAAGGAATTTATAGGAAATGTTTCTCACGAACTTAAAACGCCCTTATTTACGGTTCAAGGTTATATTCTAACCCTTCTTGATGGAGCGATAAAAGATAAAAAAGTAAGAAAAAAATACCTTAGCAGAGCTAGTAAAGGGGTGGACAGATTAATCTATATCGTGAAAGATTTGGATATGATTACCAAACTAGAAACTGGTGACCTCAATCTTTATATCGAGACTTTCAATATTGTGGAGCTGATCCAGAATGTCTTTGATTTGCTAGAAATGAAATCTACCAAAAGAGAAATCAGTCTTACTTTTGATAAAGACTACCCGCTAACCTATGTTAAAGCAGATAAAGAACGAATTCAACAAGTGATTACCAATCTCATTGTGAATTCAATTAAATATGGAAAAAAGGGGGGCACTTCTGAAATTAGTTTAGAAATACAGGAAGGGGGTAAAGTCATGTTTAGAGTTACCGATAATGGAGAAGGTATAGAAAAGGAAAATATTCCACGCCTTTTTGAGCGTTTTTTCAGGGTAGATAAAACAGGCTCAAGACGAGAAGGAGGTTCTGGCTTAGGCTTATCTATTGTGAAACATATTATTGAGGCTCACAATGAACAAATCTTTGTAGAAAGCGTCTATGGTATTGGTAGCGAGTTTTCTTTTACCCTTCCAATGTCCGACGAAATGTCTGAAGAGGAAATCGAAGACGCTCGTCAGTTTTAAAGCCTGAATACTTACTTATCTTCTCGAGGTCTGAAATCTTAAAATCCTCCTGATCTGAAAAAGGAGCAATGCCTAATTTTTCAAGCCGCTTAGCCAGATACTCTTGCTCTCCTTGATGAGGTGTTGGTATAAAAAAGGCTTTTTTACCCAGACAAGCGAGGTCCATGACCGAAGAATATCCAGACCTGCATACAATTAACTTGCTTCTGCACATCAATGCATTGAGTTCTTCAGATTTTAAATGATCGTAAAAGCTAATGTTGGGTAAGTCCTTTAAAGACTCTGTGTTATAAACCCCTCTTACTATAACTGTTTTTTTACCAGAGAGAACTTGGAAAGCTGTAATCAAACATTTCTCTAAAGAGGTTCGCAAAGGCTCTGGTCCAGAGATCACGGCTAGGTAATCAATATCTATTGGCAGTTCTATTTTAGAAAACCGACTTAAAACCCCAATTCTTTGAGTTGGGACCTTTACTTGTTTCGAATGGCTTAAGACACCACTCAAGTCGAAATGGACTTTAGCATCTGGAATCCAGACTTCATCATAACGATTGTGGAATTTTGCATTTAAAGAAGAAGAGGCTCTGGAGAATAGTCCAGCTTTAAATTTCAATTGATGAGAAATAATCACCGATTTTATCGTTTTAGAAATTGCTCCAAATCTGTGATCTGAAATAATCAAATCGACATGATTTTTTTCAGCATAACTCTCAACCAGTATCTCATCTTTTTTAGCTCGTTCTTTTAACCCCTGACCTTGAAGAATCAATTTCAGATAAAAGAAAAAACCAGAGTTTGAATAAACGACTTGGCTGGAATTTAACTCTAGGCTGTTTAGGTTTGGGAAATCTCCTTTTAAAAGCTCTAAGGCAGCCCCATCGGAAGCTATACTAACGTTAGCGCCCTGTTTTAAAAAGTAATTTATAATAGGGATACATCTTGAGGCATGGCCCAATCCCCAATTGAGAGGAGCAACAAGAACATGAGTAGGAAAGGCCAATGGTTTTAATTTTGTGTATTGGTAAATTTAATTAATTTTACCTAAAAATTTCAGCAAAAACGTGGGGAGTAAAAATAAACTAAAGCGATTTCAGGATAACGAGGTATTTGAGAATGTCATTCAACCTTTAAGATCTGAAATTGTAGATGAGGAGTTCCAATTTAAAGGGAAATGGAAACGAGATTTTTTCAAAAATGATAAGCCTTTAATCTTAGAATTAGGCTGTGGTAAAGGAGAATATACCTTGGGGCTTGCTGAAAGAAACAAGGACTGTAATTATCTAGGGATAGATATAAAAGGCGCTAGATTTTGGAAAGGAGCTAAAACAGCTTTGGAAGGGGATATGCCCAATGTAGGATTTTTGAGAACTCAAATCGAGTTAGTCGATCAGGTTTTTGCTAAAGGCGAAGTGGATGGAATCTGGATTACCTTTCCCGACCCACAAATTAAATGGAAACGCACCAAGCATAGGATGACCAATCCTGAATTTTTAAAGAAATACAAGCACATTTTGTCCGAGGAAGGCATTATTCATCTGAAGACGGATAGTGAATTTATGCATGGCTATACGCTAGGAATTTTAGAAGGTTTAGGGCACGATATTTTATATGCTCATCATAATATCTATGTAAATCATGAAGCTCCGGAAGAAGTAGTAGGGATCCAGACTTTTTATGAGCAGCAGTATCTGGACAATAATAAATCGATAACTTACTTAAAATTTAGACTTAAACCTTAATCTTGGACTATTTTCAAATCTATGTATTAACCTTCCTTGCCGCTTTCTTCGGGGTGGTTCCGCCAGGGCTAGTCAACATGAGCGTAGCTAAAACCTGTTTAGAAAGAGGGCGGAGAAATGGAACCTTAATGGCTTTAGGGGCTTCTTCAGTGATATTATTCCAAGCTTTATTAGCTATTCAAATTTCAAAATATATTTTTTCACATCCTTATGTGAAAACTGTGTTTCTTAAAACTGGTATTGCGATATTAATTTTGATGTTTATTTATTTCCTGCTTTCAGCCAACCGAAAGAAAAATCAGAAAAGCATTAAAAAAAGAACAGGGACCAAAAGTTTTTTTACCGGTATTTTAGTGTCCTCTCTTAATATTTTCCCTATACCTTACTTTGTTCTTATTTCTACTTTATTGAGTAATAATTTCGAGATAAAGTACAGTCTTATGAACGATATTTTTTTTGCGATAAGTGCAGCCTTAGGGACACTGACCACCCTTTACCTATATGTCATTTTTATTATGAAAATAGATGGGAAGACAGAGTTATTTAAGAGGTACTCCAACTATTTTATGGCGGTATTAATGTTGATCCTTGTTATTGTATCCTGGATTCGCTTATTTAATATATAAATGGCAAACTCAGATTTTTTTGAAAAGGTTTATGAAGTTGTAGCTTTAATTCCAGAAGGCAAAGTGACTAGTTATGGAGCTATAGCCAAAGCGATAGGTGCTGCCAAAAGTTCGCGTACAGTTGGATATGCGATGAATGCTTGCGTAAAGTTAGATCGAGATTTACCAGCGCATAGAGTTGTGAATAGAAATGGCGTATTAACAGGTAAGCATCATTTCCCTGGTCAAGGTGTTATGCAAAAGTTATTGGAAGAAGAAGGATTGGAGATAGAGAATGATCAAGTTAAAAATTTTAAAAATAATTTTTGGCAGCCTTCTATTAATAAGAGTTTTGAGAGTTAATTTTTGATTTTAATAAAACTTTAGCTTTCTTATTGTTTCGATAATAGGACTTAAATCTTATATTTGAATCAGGATGAAGTTTTTCATAATAGATTGGTTAATTAGCAAAGCCTCGGATTTTTTTAAAAACCGAGGCTTTGTCTTTTTACAGACTTTATTTTTCCCGCTTTCCGATTTCTTTTTCACAAGACTTTAAAATATTTTAGCAAAGCTTTAGTTTTACACACATGAGGCGATATCTTTTAGGTGTGTTTTTATGTTTTGGATTCTCCTCCCTATTTGGACAGTCGGGACTCGTCGTAAAAACTTTTCCCGTAAAAGATACTATACAACTAGAAGAAGTAAGTATAAGCCCATTTCAATTTAAAGTTAAGTCTACAGATAGCCTTACTATTACCCCTTCTTTATATACAATCGATTTCCCGCGCTCCCAATTAATTCCTTCTTCCAAATTGAAAATGGAACAGGACAGCTTATTAGTAACTTACCTTAAATACCCTGAGTTTCTCACCAAAACCTATAAGGGCTTGGATGAAAAACTTATTGTAGACGTCGGTAATCCTGTCGATAATTTATATGAATTGCAGCAAGAAAGGCAACCTAGTAATTTTGTTCCTTTTGCGGGGCTAAATACGAGTGGTAGTATTTCGAGAGCAATTAGCGTGGGTAACAACCAAAATGCAGTAGTAAGGTCGGAGCTTGACTTGCAGATTTCTGGTAAAATTTCTGAAAATGTGACTCTCCGAGCCTCCATTCAGGATGACAATGCCCCCACACAATCTGGAGGATATACGCAACAGCTGGATGAGTTCGATCAAATTTTTATAGAATTGGAGTCAGACAAATGGAGAATACGAGCTGGCGATATTGATCTAATAGAAAACGAATCTTTTTTTGCATCTTACACCAAACGAGTACAAGGCCTATTGCTTTCTGCCGATGTAGGCAATGACAAACGGCAGACCGAAGTTTACGCTGCTGGCGCTTTGGTGAGAGGCGTATTTACAAGAAGCGAATTGACCGCTCAGGAGGGAAACCAAGGTCCTTATAAACTGATCGGTGAAAGTGGAGAATTATTTGTACTGATAATCTCTGGTAGCGAAGCGGTATTTGTGAATGGCAGACAACTCGCTCGAGGAGAAAATGAAGACTATCTCATTGATTATAATGCTGGTGAAATAATTTTTAATTCTACGTTTCCTATAACTTCAGAAATGAGAATCGTTGTAGAATACCAAGTTTCCGATCGAAATTTCTCTAGAATAGTGGCCACAACTGGCTCTAGATTTAGGTCCGAATCTCTTCAACTGAATGGGTTTCTTTATAACGAAAATGATCTTAAAAATCAGCCCTTACAGCAAAGTCTTACAGACGAGCAGGTGAACGCTCTAGTAGATGCAGGAGATAATCAAAATGAAATGTTTGCTCCTAGTGCAGTCCTTTCAGAATACTCAGAAAACAGGATTTTATACGTCAAGGAAATTCAAAACGGAGAAGAGATTTTTGTCTTTTCCAATGATCCTGAAGCCGAATTGTTTAATGTTCGGTTTACCAACCTAGGGCCTAATCAAGGAAACTATGTGCTTTCCAGTCAGAATGCTATTGCCAATATTTACGAATATATACCTCCAGTCGATGGAATTCCTCAAGGAAATTTTGAACCTGTTGTAAGGCTATTTGCTCCCACTAAGCTCCAAATTGCGATGGTGAACGGCAAGTATTCTCCTTCTGAGACTACCAATATCCAGTTTGAAGTGGCGGCGAGCAATACTGACGATAATTTATTCTCGGACCTAGACCAAGAGGATAATCGAGGCTTAGCTGCACAAGTTTCGGTTAAGCAAACCTTATATAAATCGGAGGCCAACAAAAAGCTTGATGTGTTTGGTAATTTGAATTTTATTGAAGATTCCTATTCTAGTTTGGAAAGACTTTATAATGTTGAATTTACTAGGGATTGGAATTTATTCGATCCTACAGGAGATCAGCTTTTTGTGGATACGGGGTTCGATTTTCAAAACAATGCTTCAAGCCACACTCAATATAATTTTCAACGTTTAGAATATACAAATGATTTTGAAGGTTTAAAACATGCTTTAATGACCAGGCAAGTTCTCGATAAGCTCAGGATAAATGCCAATGCAAGTTACCTGGATAGTGAATCTTCCCGACTTACCTCCAAGTTTGCGCGGGCTACTCTGTCTGGGATTTATGATTTTGGTAAATTTTGGTCCGGATTGCGGTATGACCTGGAAGATAATGAAGAAGTGAGGGCGGATAGTAATGAATTTACCGCCAATACTCAGCGATTTTCTAGCTACGAGGTCTATTCTGGGGTTGGAGATTCTACCGATGTGTATGTAGAATTAGGGTATAGATATCGACAAAACGACAGTTTACGTGCCAATGTTTTGCAAAGTGTAAACACGTCCAGCAATTATTTTACACGTTCGCAATTGGTCAACTCCAAGTCCACAACACTTAGAGTTTTTGCTAATCTAAGAAACCTAAAATTTGCGGAAGAAGATCGAGACGATGAACAAAGTCTTAACTCCAGAGTCACCTTCTCTCAAAATTTATGGGATCGACTTGTCAATCTCAATACCACTTACGAAACCAATAGCGGAAGCATTGCTCAGCAAGAATTCTCTTACGTCGAGGTGGAACCTGGTCAAGGGCAATATACGTGGATAGATTATAATGAAAATGGCATCCAAGAACTCAACGAGTTTGAAATTGCCCAATTCCAAGATGAGGGGAGGTACGTGAGAATTCTTTTGCCCAATCAAGTATTTGTGAGAACCAATCAAACTCGTTTAAGCCAGCAGGTTACTCTCAACTTCCTTAAGTGGCAAAACGACGAGGGGTTCAAGAAGTTAGCTTCCAAATTTTATAACCAAACCTCTTTGCTTTTGGATAAAAAATTGAGAAAAGACGGCAATGCGTTGAGTTTAAATCCATTTGGTGATGATGGTCAAGAGGTGCTAGGCGATAACACGACTTTTAGAAATATTATTTTCTTTAATAGAGGCCTTCAAAAATTTACAACCTCGTATAATTTCTCTCAGAATACGACCAAAAATTTAAGCCTCTTAGGGCTCCAGGAAAACTCGAATACCTTACATGAGCTCAAATTTATTCATAATTTCAAAGAAAGCTGGTTGCTCACTTTAACTCAGAATGTCAACTCTTCTGAAAGTTTTTCGGATCGCTTTGAAAATAGGAATTTTAAGATTGAGGGTTTTAACCTTAATCCCAAAGTGTCCTATCTGTTAGGCGATAAACGCTTTGATCTCTTCTATGAATTATCTGAAAAGAAAAATCAACTCGGCGAAATGGAATCCTTAAACCAGCAAACTTTCGGCTTATCGTTTACGCTTAATAACGCTCAGAAATACAGTATTAATGGGGAGGTGAATTTTATTCAAAATAAATTTGAAGGCAGTGCATTTTCACCCGTTGCTTATCAGCTGTTGGAGGGGCTGCAGCCCAACGATAATTTTACTTGGTCGCTATTTCTACAGAAGAAAATCACAGATTTCCTAGACCTCAATTTAACTTACTTTGGGAGAAAAAGCGAAACTTCCAATGCCATTCATACAGGAAGTGTTCAGTTGAGAGCTTATTTCTAACTTTTGGAGACTTTAAGGGTCATGCCTGGTTTAATGGTGTCACCTTTAAGTTGATTGAGGCTTTTCAAATCTTCTACACTCAAATTTGGGTATTTTTTGGAAATGATCCACAGCGAATCCCCTGGCTTTACTTTATAAATTTTAGAATCCGTCGAGGAAGAGGTTTCAGTATTGGATTTTTCAGTGGATGAGTTCGTTTCTCCGATTGCTGTGGTATTTCCAGAGTAAATCACCAAACGTTGACCAATATTGAGAGAGTTACTTCTTAGATTATTCCAACTTTTAATTTGACTTATTCTTACTTCAAATTTTGAAGCAATTCGCCCTAGGAAATCTCCAGATTTCACATAGTAGTTAATTTTTTCTTCCGCTTTATAGTCTTTTGGAAGAGAGTCTTCAGCTTTGGCAAATTGCTCCTCTGCATACCCATAGATTTTATCTTCGTTGGCAACAAACAACCCAGATTTGGCATAAGGAAGCCTAATGTAGTATGACTTATCATCTTCAAAGGGGACAATTCCTAACTTGTAGCTAGGATTCAAAAACTCTATAAACTCCTTTTCTGTTTGAGTTACTTCAGCAATTTGGTCTAAAGTGATCTTCTTTTTAACTCTAATGGTATCTGTTCCGTAATAAGTGGCTTTTGGTCGTTGAGGTTCAAAACCGTGCTCCTCCGCATATTCGTACATATATAGCATCGCCTGGAAAGAAGGAACATAACCAGCGGTTTCTCTAGGCAAATAGCGTCTCAGTTTCCAATAGTTGGTTTCGCCACCACTGCGCCGTATGGCTTTAGACACATTTCCAGGACCAGAATTGTAGGCAGCTAGTGCCAAATCCCAATCGTTAAACATCAGATATAAGCGCTTTAGGTATTGTGCAGCAGCCTCGGTAGAAGCCACAGGATCCATTCGCTCATCGACATAACTGCTTACATCTAGATCGTACATTTTGCCTGTACTGTACATAAACTGCCATAAGCCAGTTGCTCCTGCTCTAGATTTTGCTCTAGGGTTTAAGGCAGATTCTACCAGCGCCAAATACTTCATTTCCAAAGGCACATCGTACTTATCTAAAGTGGCCTCGAACATAGGAAAGTAAAATTTGCTCAATCCCATTAGTCGCTCTGTGCCTTCCTTTTCTCGTTTTAAAAAATAACCGATAACACTTTCTAAGCTTTCATTGTATTCTATGTTGAATGGTGTTTTAGCATTCAAAGCGGCTAGTCTTTCTTTAAGAAGTTCTGTGGGAAGTTCTTTTATAACTTCATTGGATGCTAGACTATCCTTAATGACCATTTCCATTCGCTTAGAGTAACTCTGGTTTACCAAATGAGTTCTCCAAAGCGAATCCAATTCCATATTTCTTTGATAATCCTCAAGAATGAGTTCTAGAGAATCTCCCGTAATTTTGTGGAATTCAACCTTTTCAGTAGTCCATTTTTTGGTGACCTTCTCTTTAGCACCTTGTGCTGAAGAGAGAAGACAAGATAAAAGAATGGCAAACAGGGGAATCAAAGATTTGTGGGTCATAAAAGTATATGTATTATGTATTTCAGATTTAATTTTAAAAACTGGATTTCTATCATAAAACTTAAATCCACATTAAAATATTGTTCATTGTTAGACCTAATTTCTATGAGGTTGTATTTTTAACCCCAAAATAAAAATTAATGACACATTTTAACCAACTATCTATAAAAGAAATCAGTAGACAAACCGATAAAGCGGTACATATTCTGTTTGACGTTCCTTCTGAATTAACTTCAGAATTTCAATTTAAAGCAGGACAATATCTCACCTTAGAAACCAATATTAACGGAGAAGAAATAAGACGATCGTATTCAATTTCTTCTGAAGAGGGAAAGGATTTAGGGATTGTAGTGAAAGCCATTCCGGATGGTAAATTTTCCAATTATGCGAATTCTCAACTAAAGGTTGGAGATCCCATACAGGTTCACCCTGCTGAAGGAAAATTTCTACTGCCTCAACAGCTAGATCACAAGACGTTTGCAGCTTTTGCGGCAGGAAGTGGGATTACGCCCGTTATGTCTATGATTCAAACGGTACTATCTAAGTCGGATTCTGCAAGATTCGTACTGGTGTACGGAAACAAATCTCCAGAGCAGACCATTTTTATACAAGAACTCCTTAGTCTTCAGAAAGAATTTCCAAAACGCTTTTTTACTGAATTTATTTATAGTAAAACTCAGGAAGATAAGGCTCAGTTTGGTAGAATAGAAAAATCCACCGTCAATTATGTCATCAAAAATAAATACGATGGTTTCGAGTTTTCAGAATTTTACCTCTGTGGTCCAGAAGCTATGATTGAAACTATAGAAGAGACTTTAAAAGCTACTGGTGTAAAAGGGGAACAGATCAAGCACGAACTGTTCTTCTCAAAATCCGAAGGAAATGTGGAGGCGGCTACCGATGGTAAAAGCGTAATTACCGTTATCGTAGACGATGAAGAATTTGAGCTATCTATGGATCAAAGTGATTTGATTCTGGATGCGGTATTAGCACAGAATATCGATGCACCGTATTCTTGCCAAGGTGGAATTTGTAGTTCTTGTGTGGCCAAAATCAAAGAAGGGACTGTGGAGATGAGAAAAAATCAGATCTTAACCGATGAAGAGATAGAAGAAGGCCTTGTGCTTACTTGCCAGTCTCAACCTACCTCGGCGAAAGTGGTGGTAGATTACGACGATATTTAATCTTTTTCTGGTTTTTTTAGCTGGATGTTTTGTGTTGCCGCCCCGAAGTCTCGGGATTGTTTAGAATACCACTCCAGAGGAAACTCAAGGTCTTTTGTTAACCTTAGACAAACTCTGAAATAAACCTGCCTGAGGAATGATCTCAGGCAGGTTCAGGCTGACAAATAAACGAGGTTTTGTCCTTCTGTCACGAAACTTATTTCTAAATAAAATATAAGTGTCTTGCCTTACAAAATAATAAAAAAAGCAGTTTTAAAAGTTATACCTTAGGTTTAGCATCAGATTTCGACCTGGGCTTGGAATATTAAAAGCCCTTAAGATGGACAAATGATCGACATAGGTCTCGTTAAATAGATTCTGAAAAGCTACAGAAGCTTCCAGTTGATTCTCTTCACCAAGGTTAAATGTTCTCCTTACTCCAATATCCACTAGCGAATATCCTGGGGTCTCTTCTTCATTAAAACCAGGTCGGTCTTGGGTTGCAATTCCTCTTAATTTGGAAAAAAGAGAGGTGTGTTGAAGTTGGCCAAAACTATACTCTGCCTGAAAATTTATATTATCTGGAGGAATAAAGGTAAGTGGCTCATCGAAATCTTTATTTTTTCCGCGAACAAAAGCTGCTCCTAAATTGAATTTAAGCTGTCTGTTTTCTAAAGCTACGTACTGCAAATTGAGCTCACTTCCATAAAGTTCCGCGCCTACTTGCTGATATTCCCAAATTTGAAATCCAGAATCTTGACGGACGTCTCCCGAATCTGAAAAGAAAATGTAGTTGTCTACCCGACTTCCAAACACAGACCAGTCCAACCGAAATCTATCCAAGACCAAGGCATAATTAAAATCGACCTGAAAGCTCTGTTCACGCTCAAAGTTGGCATTCCCAATTTCGAAGCGATTAGTGCCTGGATGTTGTCCAAAGGAGTAAAGCTCTGCCAAATCTGGAGATCGAAAACCAGAGGAGAAATTCGCCTTTAATTTTTGTGTGGAGCTCAAGGTTTTAGTTAGTCCTAGAGATCCCGTAAGTCCACTAAAATTTGATTTTAAAGTTCTGCTTTCAGGATTGCCAGGAAGCACAAATCCTGCGTCTATAAACTGATCATTGCTGGCATCTGCTTTTACTTGTCTATAATCGTACCTCAAGGCCGCTTGTACAAAGTAACTTTTATAATCCCAGTTCATCATGTAATAGGCTCCATTTTCAGCATAATTGGCATTGGGAATAAGAATTTCTAAGACATTCGCCTGATTTTCATTTTGAAGGAAATTTCCCTGTAGACCTAGATTGTGGGTAATATTACCCGTGTCGAAATTGATTCTTGCGTTATAAAATGTATTGTTTTGGTTGAGACCCAAATCAACTAAATCGACATCTGTTTCAATTTCTTTTCTATCGTTTATATGATGAGAGACATGTAGAACCGACTCTATTTTGCCGTGATCTATCCGCTGGTTATAGGACACCAATATATCAGTCACTTCTTGAAAGGGTAATTGCATGTCGCGATCATTACGAGTAGTAGCATTTGAGTTTATGAGCTCTTCATCTCCAATAATTCCCAGATTTTGTTTGTTATAAGTGACCGATAGCTTATTGTCGAACTTCTCTTTATCAATCCCTATATGAAATCTGGCGGTACTCATATTGAATCTGCTGTTACCAATAATGTCGCCATCACCAGACTTATAGTCGGCATGATTTTCATAAGCTAAATCAGTTCCGAAGAAAAGATCGCTTTCAAAGCTTTTTCCTACAGAAGCATAATTTCTAAATCCATTGGACACCGAGTTGAAAGTGGAGCCAACATTTCCCGAAAGGGTTTGGGAATTCTTATAAAACTCATCTTCTTTTAAGAGGATCACTCCGCCTAAAGCCCCTGAACCGTAAAGTACCGAAGCAGGACCTTTTATCACATCAATGCTTTCTATCCCCAAGTCGTTCACACCGAGGCCGTGATCTGCTCCCCACTGTTGGTTTTCCAGTTTGTTACCTTGATAAATTGTTGCTACACGGCTAAATCCAAGACCTCGGATAAAGGGTTTTACAATACCTTGGCCAAATTCTGCCCCATACACTCCTGGAACTTCTCGAAGAACTCCCATCACTCCTGCGGGGCTGCTTTTACTTTCAATCCTATCCATGCGGACAGCGGTGAAGTTGTAAGGTGTTTTTGAATTTAATCCCGTTTGGCGATCTATGATGACGACTTCCTCCAATTGCATATTTTCTGGACTCAACCGGATAGTAAGCGTTTTAGTTTGATTGGCGGTGACTTTTATTTGTTGGGAATGGGAAGTATATCCCAATGAAGTCACCACTAAGGTATGGACACCCACTTCAATATTTTTAAAAGTAAATGAATTATCCTTATCAGTAATGGTATTCTCCCGCAGTTCTTGGAGGCTTACCGTTGCTGAGAGCCCGGCCTTGTCTTCAAAAATAATTTGGCCTTCAATAGACCCCGATTGAGAAAATAAAGCCGAAGAGATAAAAGATATTAGTGCTAAAAGTTTAAATTTCATGTCTCTGCAATTTATTTTTAGACAAAACTAAAAATAAAAAGTTTATTAAACTAAATATTTTATAGAATAAAATAAAAATCATACTTTTGTCTAGCTTAAAATTAAATTATGTTTTCCTTATCCGAAGAAAATTACCTGAAGGCCATTCTGCATTTACAAAAGACCTCCAAGTCTGGAGTAAGTACGAATGCGATTGCTGAAGAAATGCAAACCAAAGCCTCTTCTGTGACCGATATGGTAAAGAAGCTCTCCGAAAAAGATCTGGTTATCTACAAAAAATACCAAGGAGTATATTTGTCGGATAGTGGACGAAAAACCGCTTTACAGATTGTTAGGAAGCACAGACTGTGGGAAGTGTTTCTAGTCGATAAGCTCAGTTTTTCTTGGGATGAGGTCCATGAAGTGGCGGAACAGCTAGAGCACATCAAATCGGATAAACTGATTACCGAACTCGATAAGTTCCTAGAGTTTCCCAAAAGAGATCCACACGGCGATCCCATACCAGATGCTAAAGGCAATTTTCACGTGGCCAATAAAACTTTACTCTCCAACCTATCTAAAGGGGAGCGTGGTACTTTGGTAGGTGTAAAAGATACCTCCACCGAATTTTTGAAATATCTAGATAAAAACAATATTGCTTTAGGGAAAACCATTGAGGTTTTAGATAAAGAAGAATTTGATGAATCCATGTTGATCCAGACAGGGGGAAAAACCTTAAGAATTTCACCTTTGGTGGCTGTCAATATTTATATAAAACAATAGTATGAAAGAACTCATTGCTTATTTTGAATCCATAGATCCTATAACTGCTGCCTTAATCGCCACCACTTTTACGTGGTTGGTAACCGGACTAGGGGCTTCCTTAGTATTTTTTTTTAAGTCTATGAATCGTAAGTTATTTGATGGAATGTTGGGCTTTACTGGTGGGGTTATGGTTGCTGCGAGTTTCTGGAGTCTTTTAGCGCCAGGTATAGAAATGAGCGATGGCGAGGGATTTGTAAAAGTGATTCCAGCGGTGGTAGGTTTTGTACTCGGCGCCCTTTTTATTTTTGGATTGGATAAAGTATTGCCGCACTTACACATAAATTTTAAGGAAGACAGAAAAGAGGGCGTAAAAACCAAATGGCATAAATCTGTTTTATTGACTCTTGCGATTACCTTACACAATATCCCAGAAGGGCTTGCTGTTGGTGTCTTGTTTGGAGGTGCTGCAGCAGGAATAGAAGGTGCCAGTATTGGTGGCGCTGTGGCTTTGGCGATTGGTATTGGTTTGCAAAACTTTCCTGAAGGCTTTGCGGTGGCTATGCCATTGCGCGGACTTGGGTTATCGCGTTGGAAAAGTTTTAATTACGGTCATTTATCGGCCATCGTAGAGCCTGTGGCCGCGGTCATTGGGGCTTGGGCAGTTTTGACTTTTGAACCTATTTTGCCTTACGCCCTCTGTTTTGCAGCTGGAGCTATGATTTTTGTGGTGATAGAAGAAGTCGTCCCCGAGTCCCAACAAGCTCGGAATATAGATTTGGCCACCCTCGGGTTTATAGGAGGTTTTGTAGTTATGATGACTTTAGATGTAGGTTTAGGCTAAATTTTTTGACTTATATTTAGGTTTTAGAAACGCTAACCCCACACGACTTATGAAATTGTATCTGTTCCTTCTAGGTGTTCTGTCTATAACCTGCAGTCTAAACGCTCAAAATTCAGAAAAAAATACCACAGAAACTGAAAAAAAAATAGAAGTACCAGAGATTTTGACCAAGGTTAACCTTTTGGATCATGTCGAGGTGGGTGCTTATACCTTAACGTTTGCCGCAGTAGAAAGCGATGGGCGGTGTCCAAAACAAGTGACCTGTGTCTGGCCTGGTGAAGCCAATATTGTTATAGAAATTCACGATGGGACAGACGCCGTGCAGCATCGCATAAGTATTCCTGCACTGGGTTTCCACAAGGAAATCCTTTCTACAGACTCTCATAAGGTGTATCTTAAAAATATAGAGCCCTATCCAATTAAGCCAGATGAGAAGCTAGAAGCCTACAAACTACTATTGAAAATAGAATCTCAAAATCTATAGACTACTTATCTTTTGGGAAAGCTTTTTTGTTGAACACCACCAAAAGTCCAAATCCAGTACTAATGGCCGTATCGGCGATATTGAAGACTGGCGCAAAGAAGACAAAATGCTCACCTCCCCAAAGGGGAACCCAGTTGGGCAATATGTCGCTATACATAGGGAAGTATAGCATATCGACCACTTTACCTTTTAGCAATTCGCCGTAAGGCTCATCAGCAAAAAGGGTGGCGATTTGTCCTAAGCTACTATCGAAAATTACACCATAAAACACAGAATCGATGATATTTCCAAACGCACCAGCAAGGATTAAAGAAACTGAAATAATTAAAATTCTCGGCGATTTTTTTCTTATAGAATCCCACAACCAATAGCTAATCAAGCCAACTGCTACAATTCTAAACGAAGTAAGGATGACTTTACCGTAAGAGCCAGGGATTTTAGCTCCCCACGCCATCCCTTCATTTTCGACAAAAAGGATACGAAACCAGCCAAAAACATCAATTTCTTGCCCCAGCATAAAGTGGGTCTTTATATATATTTTGGACACTTGGTCTATCAATAAAATGAGTAGGATAAGAAGAGAGGCTTTCTTTAAAGACATAGCTATAATTTAAAAACACAAAAATAGTTTTTTTATTGACTTGGGATTTCATTTTCACTGCTTTTGCTAAGCAATTGGGTTTTTAGAGTTAATAGATGTTATAATTTCTTCTGATTTTGACACTGCATGTTTACACCAGTTGAGATATCCAGTTTAAACTTTCAGTAAACTTAAGCTGTCGTCCAGAATGAGATAAAATCTAAAGGCTTTGTCTAGGATTGTAAATCCACTACATTTTTAATACTAACTAACGTTATAGTTGATTGTCGTTCTTTTTAATTAGGTTTGATAATCTACATTAAAACCTATAGGTATGAAGACTATTTTAGGAGTAGTGCTAATGTTTAGCGCTATATCATTCTCTCAAGTTCAATCTGGAATTATCAATTACACCGCCGAAATGAACTTAAAGCATAAAAAAGAATTTATTGAAGGGATCAAGGAAAAAGAAGACCTTGCTATGAATATTAAGCAACAGGTATTAAATCATTATAAGAATGCAGAATCAGATTATTATGAGTTGCATTTCAATGAGGATGAATCTTACTACTTTCACGATCCTTCGCTTCGTCAGGATGCCAGTTACAACATAGGAAGTAAAGCAGGACTTGACCCTTATTACCAAAATACTAATTCTAGTTTAATTATCGAAGATAGTCGAATATTCAATTTTGTTGCTCACCAGCCTTTAGACTGGATGATTACCAATAAAAGTAAAATGATAGGGGATTTTAAGTGTTATAAAGCAAAAACCACAGAAACTTTATATAGCCGACAAGGGCATTTTTACGATAGAGATATCATCGCCTGGTTTGCTCCAGAAATTCCGGTAAGATTTGGTCCTAAAAATTATAGTGGTCTTCCAGGATTGGTTCTCGAGGTTAAAAGAAAAGAATTTACGATTACGGCCAGTAAAATCAATCTTAACCCAGATGAAAAGAAGTTAAAAATAAAGCGAGTCGATAAAGATGAAAAAGTGATTTCTCAAAAGGAAATGCATGAAAGAATTGCTGAGATGATGAAAGATTACGATAAGAGTTAAGAATGTACAGAAATCTTAAAAAAATAAAGCTCATGGCTAAACACACAATAAATTTCAGCATTCTTTTAGTTCTCCTATTCATTGGTTTTAATAGCCAATCACAAGATATTAACGGTAAAATAACCTACAAAGGGGAAGTGAAACAGACGTTCGTGGATAGTGCTGTAGCAGCTATCAAAAAAGAAAAAATCAGTATGTCTTATAAAAAAGATATCATTTATGCCATGGAAAATGCACACCCAGATGAATTTGTGCTCAGTTTTAAAAAAGATGAATCTTATTACTACAAGGAACCAACTCTCGAGAAAAACATAGATTTAATGGGAAGTAGGGCAGGTAGTTCGCCTTACTATGTTAATAAAACCCTTGATAAGACGATACAGGCGAGTAGCGTTCTAGGTAATATTGATAAAATACCCCTAGAATGGGAAATAACTGGCAAAACTAAAAAAATAGGTAACTATACTTGCCGCCAAGCCAAAACAACTGAAAAACTCTACAGTAGGCAGGGACATTTTTTTTATAAAGACGTTGTAGCTTGGTTTACACCAGACATCCCAATAAGTTTTGGACCAAAGAATTATAACGGACTTCCTGGATTAATCCTTCAGATTGAGGATAGAGAATACACCTTAACGGCGATAAAGATAAATTTGAATCCATCTGATGATGTAAAAATTAAAAGAATAGATAAAAAGGATAAGGTCATATCAGAGAAGGAGTCTTATAGGCGTATTGAGGAGATAATGTCTGATAGGGAGAAAATGTATAAAAACTAACTGGTAATTTCACCTTTATTTCAATTTATGTCTTTCAGATTATACGTATTATTTTCTTTTCTAGTGTTATTCCAAACGGTTGGTTTTACCCAAAACTCCTTAACAGGTAAGGTAACAGACAGTCTTAATAAGCCTCTGGCCAATGCTAACCTTCTTGCCGAGCCCAAAGATTCTCTGCAACAAATAAAGTTTGCTATTACCGATGACAAAGGGCGGTATCGCTTAGATCTAAAATCTATACCCTATACGGTGACGGCAAATTATTTGGGCTTTGCCAAAAAAAGTTTTGAAATACAACTAGACAGGGATGAGACCCAAGACATTATATTAAAAGAAAGTGCAGAAGGCCTTCAGGAAGTGGTGCTAGACATGCCGATGGTTGTCAAAAAAGACACGATTTTGTATAACGTAAACCAACTTACCACTGGCGAAGAGCGTAAGCTCAAAGACATTCTTAAGAAGCTACCAGGGGTGGAAGTGGATAAGAACGGTGGTATTACCGTTAACGGGAAAAAAGTGACCCATATGCTGGTAGAAAACAAAAAATTCTTTGGTGGAGGCACCAAGTTGGCAGTAGATAACATTCCTGCCGATGCCGTGAAACAAGTGGTGGTGCTGGATAATTACAATGAAATTGCCATGCTCAAAGACTTCCAAGAAAGCGAAGATATGGCCATGAACATCAAACTGGAAGATGATAAAAAAGACTTTGTCTTTGGAGATATAGAAGCCGGTTTGGGTAACGATGAGTTTTATAATGCCCATAGTAATCTGTTTTATTACAGTCCCAAAACCACGTTGAATGCCATAGGTAATCTTAATAATGTCCGAGAACGGGTATTTACCTACGACCAATACTTTAGATTTCAAGAAGGGATGAATTCTATATTCGATAAGGGAACGACCACCTTTGAAGATTCTTACGACGATTTTTCAGATTTTTTGGAGAAGGAAGACGTTACAGAAAGCGATCGAAAATTTGGCGCTATCAATTTCACTCAAGAAGTGAATAATAAATTGAACATTACGGGTTATGGAATCTTTTCAAAAACCAAAGAAAGTACACTGGTAGAGTCTACCAACGAGTACAATTTGTTTACAGAAGATAGATCTATAGCTACCGCTACCAATAACGAACTGGCCATGGGAAGCATCAGTGCGGTCTACATCCCCAATTATAAAGACCAGTGGCATTTTAAGTCTCAATTTAAAAGTGCAGATGATAGTTATACCAATACCATCAATTCTCGAGTAGACACGGTTTCCAATGCTTTTTTAAACGATCGGTTTGGTGAGCAGATTTTTTTTAATCAAACGGTGGAATGGCATAGAAAACAATCTAGAGAACATTCTTTTTCTGGAGTTGTAGATTATACCTACGATAAGTTAACGCCCAGAACTCTGTGGCAAACCAACGATGATATCTTGGCAGGGCTCATTCCTATTATCGATGAGCCAAGTATAAGAATCAACCAGTTTAAACAAACCGAGAAAAACCAGATCAAGTCTATTTTTAAACACTATTGGGTACTCAACAGAAATAATCATATCTATTCTACCATCGGAAATGTCAATTTGAATCAGACTTTTTTCACTGATGATGCTCAAGAACTCGATGATGGTACTCAAAATAATTTTGGAGAAGCAGGATTCAATAATGATTTCCACTTTAGATTGAATGATGCCTTTGCTGGTGTATTCTATAAATTTAGAACGGGGATTTTTACGTTCGATCAAGGAGCATTTATCCATTATTACCGCTGGAATCCCTATCAGGAAAATACGTCGGTTAAAGACAGAGTGGTGGTTTTGCCAAATATAACCGCCAAAGCAGAAATGACTAGGAGTAAGAGTTTACAGTTCAATTACGAATTAAAATCCTCTTTTTCGGATGCTTCTCAATTTGCAAGTCGGTTTTATTTACAAAGTTATAACAGCGTGTTTAGTGGGAATACGACTTTAGAGAACACCCTAAGGCACGATTTAAATTTGCGTTTCACAAAATCCAGAGGCTACCGAGGTTTTGGAATTTACGCCTCCGCAAACTATTCCAAACAAATAGAAGGTATTGTGAATAACGTCAACTACTTGGGCATCAATCAAGTTGTCACTCCTTTTCTTGTGGATAATTCGTCAGAAACTTGGGGCTTAAGTGGGAATATGAGCAAAAAGATTAGTCAAATTAATTTCAGAACAGGCTTGCGTTTCACCAATACAACGTTCTTACAATTCGTCAACGACATTCCTTTTGAAAATCGAAACCAAAACACCTCTTACACCCTATCTGCAAAGACACTTTACGATGATTTTCCTGTTATAGAAATAGGGTGGAGACAAAGTTTTGGGAACTTTACCCTTAGTGACAATACCACAAATTTTGTTACCACCGAGCCCTTTATAAATTTTGATTACGACTTTTTATCGGGATTTATTGTTTCGGCAGATTTTACGTCATACACTTATCAAAATCAAACTTTAGATCAACGCAACTCCTACGAAATCGCTAATGCCTCATTACTTTATCAAAAAGAAAGCAGTGCTTGGAGTTTTAAAGTAGAAGCCCAAAATATGTTTGACGTCCAATTCAAAAATCAAAACACCTTCACCTCCTATATTATTTCAGATTCAAGAACGTTTATATTACCGAGAATACTTTTGTTTTCTATAGGTTACAATCTTTAGTCTCTTCTGATTTTGACTCGTAAAGGCTCGATGCTTTTGAGATGGTCAGCTTTAAGTTTGAGTTAGTTTTAGGTGACGTCTTGAGAAGGATGATAACTGAAGGATTTGATTATGATTTAAAAATGAGTTTAAAACTGAAACCCAACTCCAAAGAAAAATGATCTGGTTTTGATTTCGTCGCGGGTAACAACGATATCTCCCATAAATCTAGGCGTATCCTGTAAGTCTACTAAGCCGTGATTATATCTCACTTCCAAAAATAATCCGCTATTGAGATGATACTCTACCCCCGCTAAAAGACCAGCGTTCCACTCTTTTATGTAGTCATCATCAAGGATTAGGTTGCTGTCTGTGCTAAGGTCTAGATGATAGCCAGCAAAACCCCCTAGGTTGAAAAAGAGATTTGGCTTTGCTTCAAATTTTATGAACACAGGAAGTGTAAGTTGCAAGAGGTCAGTTTCAGTATTAAAAAGATTTTTGTCTTCCATGCCATAACTCTCAAATAAAAGTTCTGCCTGAAGAACTACAGTGCTGTTTAGTCTATAGTTAGAATAACCTCCAGCATAAAATGATAAACTAGACGTTGCGTCTATCCTGTCTTTAGAAAAGCTGTAAGTGCTTACACCTGCTTTAACTCCATAATTAAATACGGGGTCAATTTTTTCTTGTCCAAAGGAAGAATGAGTAATAAAAATACACAGTAGGATGGTGGAAAAAAATGTTTTCATAATAAGTATTGTTAGGTGGGTTTATAAAGCAAATTTACCTTTTAAAATGATTTAGTTAACCCGTATCGTAATTAAAAATGATAGATTTCTTCTGATGATAAGCCTTAATCACTTAAAGGAATCGAGATCAACAGCTTAAAAATTTTATCAGCTTCAACTTTTTAAAGAGTGAGAGAAATTACAAAAGGGAATTTTGATAACGTTTAAAACTGAAACCCAATTCCAAAGAAAAATGATCCAGTTTTGATGTCGACTAAATTATCGAGCGCATCTATTATATAGTTCAGGTCCGTTTTATAAATCAACTATCGGGTTACAGAAAAGTGAGTGAGAAGTTGAGGAACTTTATCTGTTATAAAAGTAAAGGCATATGTTTTAGATCGATCCTTAGCGGTCGAAATCACCAAAGCTCCTTGGTCAATTCGAAAATAACCAGCTTGACCCTTGCAATAGCATAATCGTCCAAATACAACATTAGCGGAGGTGAGTTGCTCATCGCTTAAACTTAGGTTTTCAGTTTTAGGGTCAATTTCGGCGTAAACAATTTCAGTATATCCACCATCGGCAATGCGAGGGTCTACACTGCGCTTGTATTCAAATTTCAGTACTGTTTTGTTTCCTTTTTTAACCTGTGGATAGAGTTGACCAATACCATCGGTAAGTAGGCTTAAGCTTGAGTTGGTTAAAACTTCGAAAGTACAGTTCCCGTCCTCGGGGCAATAGTTAGATAGCTTATTCACCTTATCACCTTGGGCTTTCAGGTTTTTTTGAGATTGACAGGCTAGTAACATAATACTAACAGCTACTATAAATAAACATCTTATATTCATTAATATCAATTTAATAATTATTAAGTTTACTAATAATTTAACAATAAAATTAAAAAAGGAAACAAATCATGAAACAATTTAACTTAAAAAAAATGTTATTTGTCGTTTTTGCGGCATTAATTTCAAGTTTTGGATTTTCTCAAGAGGGGGTATCCTTTTGGAGTTCTTCAGAAAAAGAAACACCTAGCCCCCAAGAGGTCAGTTTCACAAAAGCAATTCCAGAGATAAGTAGTTTTTTGAAACTAGACGTTCAAGGTCTTAAAGTAAGTTTAGAAAATATACCTAAACGTGGATTTACAAAAAAGTCGACCACCATACTAGGATTTCCAAATGCTGAAGGAGAAATAGAATATTTTAGAGTTATGGAAGCTTCTGTAATGACTCCACAACTTCAATCTCAATTTCCTATGACCAGATCTTTTGTAGGCCAAGGAATTGATAATCCCTCGGCAATGCTTCGGTTTAGTTTATCTGAGGAAAAGGGGTTAAGTTCTATGGTATTATCCGATAAAAAAACAGTTTTTATAGAGCCTTACAGTAAAAATTTGGGGACTTACATCAGTTATGTCAACTCAGCTTCAGATCCGGTGGAAGATGATTTCAAATGTCATACAGAATCTCTAATGTCTGAGTCTACTATTTCGGATGAAGAGTATAATACTTTAAAGAATGCAGATGATGGCCAATTAAGAACCTATAGATTGGCTTTAGCGTGTACGGTTGAATATTCTCAATTTCACGGGGGTACTTTGCCAGATGTTATAGCAGCTATGAATACAACAATGACTCGAGTGAATGGAATTTATGAAAGGGATTTAGGTTTAACGATGGTAATGGTTCGGAATGAAAGTATTATTTTTCTTGGTCCTGACACTAATTCTGATCCTTACACCAACAATAATGGTCCTGCTATGCTAGGTCAAAACCAACAAGTTTGTGATGCTAATATAGGACCAGCGAATTATGATATTGGTCACGTGTTTAGTACTGGTGGTGGAGGTATTGCGCGTTTACGATCACCTTGTACAAATGATAAAGCCCAAGGAGTGACAGGATTACCTTCCCCCACAGGTGACAAGTTTGATGTGGATTATGTTGCCCATGAAATGGGACACCAATATGGTGGAAATCATACTCAAAATAATAATTGCCAAAGGTCTGGAGTCTCTGTAGAACCAGGGAGCGCCTCTACCATTATGGGCTATGCAGGTATTTGTGCCCCTAATGTTCAAAACAATAGTGACGACTATTTCAACGGCGATAACCTTAAAGAAATGTGGGTTAATATTTCTCAAGGGAATTCAAGTAATTGTGGAGAAAAAACTCCCACAGGAAATGTAGCTCCCGAAGTCGATGCTGGTCCAAATTATTTTATTCCAAAATCTACAGCCTTTATTTTGAAGGGTTCTGCTACCGATGAGAATACAGATGATGTTTTGACTTATACTTGGGAGCAAAGTGATGCTACTCCAGCCCCTATGCCTCCTCAATCTACTTCAACGGTAGGCCCTGCTTTCCGGTCCTTATCACCAACGACATCTCCAGATCGATTTATGCCAAACTTTAGTACAGTGCTATCGGGTTCCCTATCTTCCACTTGGGAGGTTGTACCATCGGTAGCTAGGACAATGATTTTCTTACTAACGGTAAGAGATAATTCTATACTAGGAGGAAACTCAAGTTCAGATCAAGTGGTCATTAGGGTCGAAGATACTACACCATTCGAAGTTCAGACTCCACCAACATGGGCGCCAGGGTCTACCCAGACAGTTAATTGGACGGTTGGAGAAAGCAATATAGCTCCAATCAATTGCGAGACTGTTACTATTTATTTTTCTGAAGATGGAATAGATTTTTCTACTATTTTAGCAGAGGAAGTTCCTAACTCAGGATCTGCAGAAATCACATTACCAACTATTGCAAATACAACTGAGGCCAGAATATTAGTAGAAGCTGTAGATCATATTTTTTATTCGGTATCGGATTCTTTTAACGTCGATACCACACAAGATTTTGATATTAATGCTTTAAACGGAGATCAAAGTATTTGTAATTTGGATTTTGCTAGTTTCGAGTTTGAATTTATTACTTCTAATGGATTTTCAGAAACAACTACGTTTACTGCTAGCGGGCCTAACCAAGCTAACTATAATTTTACCCCAGGCAGTTTGAATGCAGATGGAACGTTTACATTAGAAGTGTCTAATCTTTTAGAACTTAATCCAGCAAATTATACGATTGACGTTATAGCAACATCAGCTTCTATTACAAATTCTGTGAGCGTAAATCTTAACATCCTTAATGGAGCTTGTGTATCAGTAGCCAATACTTCATTCGAAACCAGTACAACGGGGGTTATTATCAATGATGGGGAAACGGATATTCTAAGCAATCTGAATACTGGTAAGCCTTCTGGCTACAGCGATTTTACAGATATTATTACAGATTTGAATATAAATTCTGACTATGAACTTACTGTGAATGCTAATAGTGACGGTAATGTCCAAATCATTACCTATGTATGGATAGACTGGAATCAAAACTGTAGTTTTGATGATGCAGGCGAGCAATATGATTTGGGTCTCTCAACTAATTTGTTTAATCAACCAACCTCAGGTTCCCCTTTATTGTTTACCGTACCTTCCAATGCGGTTTTAGGAAATACAACCATGCGGGTCACTACAAAATACACTCCAGGTGGAGCAAATGACTTTCCACTTCCTTGCGAAAATGGGCACGATGCTGAAGTAGAAGATTATACCATTAACGTAAAAACCACTTTGAACCAGGACTCGTTTGCTCTAGAAGACTTTTCGGTTTATCCAAACCCAAGTCAAGGAGAATTTACTATTCAATTTGGTACTGCAACGAGTACATCAGTCCAGCTAAAGGTATTTGATATTCGAGGACGTGCTCTTGTTCAGAAAAACTATGAGACTTCTGGGCAGTTTAATCAAACCTTAGATTTGCAAAATCTTGCGTCGGGAGTTTACCTCTTAGAAGTGGGTGACGGCTCTAGATCCATGACCAAAAAAATCATTATCGAGTAAATACAATTTGATTTCAATACAATTAGAACTCTTTTTAGGCAGTGATTGCTTGAAAAGAGTTTTATTTGTGATATGAATTTATCTTACTGGGAATATAAATCTTGGCTTACCAATGTAGACTACACCGTTGTGGGAAGTGGTATTGTAGGATTGAACTGCGCTTTACAACTCAAGCGACGATTTCCTAAAGCTAAGATTCTTATTTTAGAAAAAGGAATGCTCCCTCAAGGAGCGAGTACCAAAAATGCTGGCTTTGCCTGTTTTGGAAGTCTAAGTGAGCTCCTGTCCGATTTAAATTCTCATACTGAAGAGGAAGTGGTTAATCTGGTTAAAAAGCGCGTAGATGGCCTATGCCTTTTGAGAAGTACTATAGGAGACTCTGGTCTAGATTATCAAGCTCTAGGAGGTTATGAGCTATTTCCTGACGAAGGCAATCTCTTTGAGAAGTGCCAGTTGAAAATGCCTGAAATCAATAGATGGCTAAAGCCTATTTTTGAGGCCGACGTGTTTAGTTTTAAAACCCATGATTTTGGATTTCAAAAGGTTCGAGACCGTTGTGGGTTCAATCAGTTTGAAGGGCAGATCGATACGGGCAAGATGATGGAAGCTTTGCTTCAAAAAGTTCAGACCCTCGGCATCAAGATTTTGAATCAGGTAGACGTTAAGACCTACTCTGAAGATCAAAATTCTGTAAAAATTGAGACTAATGCTTTCGCGTTTTCGTCTGCGAACTTACTCATAGCTACTAACGGCTTTGCTTCTGCCTTAGGAATTTCCGAGGTGCAACCTGCAAGGAACCAGGTGCTTGTTACTAAACCTATCAAAGATCTTCAAATTAAAGGGACGTTTCATTTGGAAGAGGGTTATTATTATTTCAGAAATATAGACCAACGTATTCTATTAGGTGGAGGTAGGCACTTGGATCTTAAAGGAGAAACGACAACGGAGATGAATTCCACTACTCTTGTGCAAGAGGCTTTGGAAACACTGCTTAAGCAAACCATACTCCCTGGCGTTAATTTTGAAATAGAATACCGTTGGAGTGGCATACTTGGCGTTCACACCCAGAAAAAACCTATCCTCAAGCAACTTGGTCCTCGCGTGTTTTGTGGAGTGAGACTTGGTGGTATGGGCGTCGCTATAGGAAGTCTTGTGGGTAGAGATCTCGCCGATATGATAGATTAGAGGTTGCTAGTTAACATTATTAATTAGCGACTTGTCTAGAGTCGATTTTAGGATATCAAACAAAGAGGATCTAGGATGTTTTACTACGTGTGTGACTGTAAATTTGAATACACAAAAAACCACCTTAGTAAAGAAATTTGTTATGAGAACTCTATGATTTTTAGATGTCAATCTATTGGTAGTTCATCTTATAGGTTGAAAAAACTAAAGGTTGAAAGATCATTTTTTGATGAGTTTGAAATTTTTCAAAGCCTTTTCAGAGGTTTCAACGTTTATAAAATAAATTCCGTTTTCTAGATTTCCAATAAAAATTCCTTCATTATTTTGGTAATTATTGGTTTCCAATACCAATTTCCTGTTATATTCAATAGTGTAAGGGTTGCGTTATCTGCTTGGTCAATATAAATATAAGTTGAAGCTGGAATAGGATAAAGTTTAATAGCGGACTCTTCTTGACTTTGTAGCGATAAACTTGAACTAGAGGAGTTTTCTATTAAAACAAGTGTTGTAGTACTAAATGACATAGCAGTTTCAGTTATTGAAATAGATCCTAGCGATGAGGCTTCTATTAGATCCACAGTTCCAAGAGGAAACTTATTGAAATCAATAATGATATCATCGCACGCATTCCTCATTACTGCATCGGTATTTATAATTTTAATAGTCGATACACCACCATTTTGTTGGTTCTCCTTCTCTGTAGCTAATGGTGTAGTGTAAGGGGGTGGTAGTACTTGTATTATCAATAGCCATGTCTGTATAATAAATCAGGGGTAAATGATCCTAAAAAAGTAACTAGAATCGCACTTGAAAACGCGGCTTCTGTTGTTGGAATAAGTCCTACTACGTAATGTGCCTTGTTTGACCTTCCTGAAGAACACTCAGGTGGGGCTGCCAAATGCCTGTAGGAATTGGCGGGGACATGCCAGGTATGATGTCATCCAAATTCAGAGTTATATATAAAAGCCACTTCATTGATTTGAATTGGCTTTTATAACGTCTTAAACGCAAAGAATAACCTCCACATTTCCCCTGTAATGAATTTATGTATCCAATGCAGCAAACCTAAAGGAATTTGTGAAGATAAAATCTGCAAGACCCTTTTTGTGAATGAAATATGTCTATCGGTTTAAATCAACATAAAAATTTCTGTATGACATCTGTTATTGATAAAACAATACTTAGAAAGGGTTTCCTATTTTATTTTAAAGGCTGAGCTCCTGAACACGAAGCCTAAAGGCAAATTTTAACGTTTTGTTTAAAGATAATCTTTGACGTTTAGGTAGCTTCAATACAAAATTCAAAGAATGAAATTTTTTATCAACGATCCAAAAGATGTAGTAAATGACGGGATAGAGGGAATGCTTACAGACCCCAAATTGACCCGACTGGATAATTTCCCCGAAATACGGGTAGTTTTACGCAGTACTATTAATAAGGATAAAGTTTCCGTAATATCTGGTGGCGGTTCTGGTCATGAACCAGCACACGCTGGTTTTGTGGGTAAAGGCATGCTTACTGCGGCCGTTTGTGGTGATATTTTTGCTTCCCCATCTGTAGATGCGGTGCTCTCAGCAATTGTAGCAACTACAGGTAAAGCCGGTTGCTTACTCATTATCAAAAATTACACCGGTGACCGCCTCAACTTCGGCCTCGCAGCAGAGCAGGCCCAAGACATAGGATATCAAGTAGAAACGGTAATCGTTGGTGACGACATTTCTTTAGGTGAAGCCGTCGAGCAACGCGGACTCGCAGGTACCTTATTTGTACACAAAACAGCCGGCCATTTAGCTGAAAAAGGAAAAACCTTGGATGAAGTTGCAGCTTTGGCTCGTAAAGTGGCTGGACAAACCTACTCTATTGGCCTATCATTAGAAGAGGGCCAGAAGTTTCAAAACCCAGAGAAATCTCGATTGAATAAATCAGAAGCGGAACTTGGATTGGGAATACACGGGGAACCTGGAGTAGAAACTATTGACATGAAAATGGCAGATGCATTGATGCAAAAAGCTCTAAACACTTTAAAAAAATACTTGCCAAAAAAAGGAAAGGAATACGCGTTGCTACTCAATAATCTGGGCAGTGTGACACCCATTGAAATGAACATACTCCTAGCCTCATTTCATAAGTCTGATTTGGCTGAAAAAGTAAAGTTTCTAGTTGGTCCTGCATCACTTATGACCTCGCTCAACATGAAAGGTTTTTCTATTTCAGTAGTGACTTTAGATAAGGAAATTGAAGAAGCCTTAACCTCCACCTCAGATCCATCTGCTTGGTTTATAAGAGAGTATGGCAAGAAAAAACCTCTACCGAGCCCAAAACTCCCTGATATGCTTCCCTTTGATGCATCAAAAAACGAGCGCTTTGATCGAGTCTTTGATGCCATTGTCGAGGAGTTGATTTCGGCAGAAAAAGAGCTCAATGCTATAGATGAAAAAGTAGGGGATGGCGATGCCGGCTCTACGTTTGCTGCAGGTGCAAAAAAACTCAAGAAGCTTAAGGCTAAATTGCCCTTGGCTGATACTGGTGAACTCTTTATTACGATTGGCCGTATTTTAGCCCGGGAAACAGGAGGCTCCAGTGGTGTCTTACTTTCCATTTTGTTTACCCGAGCAGGTAACTCCTATAAAAAGGAGAAACATCTGGGTAAAGCATTACTCGAGGGCTTGGAGAAAATGAAAGAGATTGGTGGAGCACGTGAGAGCCAGCGTACTATGGTAGACGCCATGCAACCGGCATTTGAAGTGCTCAGTGAAGATGGCAATTTAGAAACAGCCGCCCAAAAAGCCCGAGAAGGAGCAAACAAAACCAAGGATATCACACAAACCGATTTTGGTAGATCTTCATATCTAAGTGAAAAAGACTTAAAAGGTGTTCTTGATCCTGGAGCGGAAGCAGTGGCACGCGTTTTTGAACGTGCGGTTAAAGCCCTATAATCTCGACCACCCTACAAGTAAAATTTTAAATTCTTTCCTTTAGAGGCACAGCAAGAAGAATGAGCAGATAAATACTCTGTGAATAGGATAGAGATTGAAATTAAATTTTAAGTGAGCGAGTTGTTACCAAAAGTTTCAGTTTATATTTATTCAGTTATCTTTCAGTTGTCTTTATTTATGTTTTCTGAAGGATTTTAGCATTGTTTATGAGAATAAGGATTCAATCGTAAAAACTCTTGCTACACGTTTTTTAAACACTCACATTAAACATAAACCCCACAAGTGCGGTTAAACCCATGGCGATGGTTCCCCAAAAGGTAATTCTAAGGATAGCTTTAGAAACACTAGAGCCTCCAGTTTTTGCTGCCAGCGCTCCTAAAACAATAAGGAAAAACAAAGCAGAGCCATAGAGACCGTATTCTAGGAGATCTAAGGGAAAGAAGAGGGTTACTAAAAATGGGAGCGCTCCGCCAATAGTAAAGGCAGCACCAGACGCCATCGCAGCCTGAATGGGTTTGGCTTGACTAATCTCGTTAATTCCCAATTCATCTCTAACGTGTGCTGCCAAAGCATCTTTTTCTGAGAGTTCTTTGGCCACGATTAGGGCGGTGTTTTTAGAGAGGCCGCGTTGTTCATAAATATCGGCGAGCCTTTGTAATTTAAGCTCTGGCATCTCTTCCAATTCTATTTTTTCTCGCTCGATGTCTGCCTTTTCAACATCTGTCTGCGAACTTACCGAAACGTATTCTCCAGCAGCCATGGATAAGGCGCCAGCCACCAATCCCGCTAAAGTAGCAATAAGAATAGGCTCCCTCAAATCACTAGCAGCAGCCACACCAATTGCGAGACTAGCCGTTGATAAAATCCCATCGTTCGCTCCTAGAACAGCTGCTCGCAACCAATTACTCCTGTGGATGTAATGCTGGTGTAGATAATCGTCCAGGTCTTCAGAAGGCTCTCTCATGGGATTTGGTTGAGTGATAGATAGAAATATTTAGCTTTACTATTTTAAAGTTTTAGTTTCGTAAAGTTACTTTATTATAAGGAAGGCTAAAGGGTATTTTAGTTAACATAAATTGCTAAGGCTTTGAACTTTTGTATAGATGGGTGTTTTACTTTTGTTCTAGAAATACAAAAGGAAAAGGATGAAGTTGGTTAAGTGGGGTTAGCTTTAATTATTACTTAATTTCTAACCTTTAAGCTTTTTTGTGTTTTATACTTTTTTTCCTTGTTAAAAAAGTTATCAGCAAGAATAGAAATAAAAGAATGGTTTTTCCAACTAAAAAACCAAACCCATATTCACTTAGATTTGCGATTCCCAAGGTGAGTATCCGCGTTATATTGATTAAAAGTAACAGTGCAATTACAGCGGAAATATAAAAGATTATTTTTTTCATTCTATAGAAATAAAGAAGGAAAGGCAGTTAAATAAATGCCTTTCCTTCTTATTAAAAAAATCACTTAGTTACAGTCGTTGTTGAAGGGGTATAAATACCAAAAGTTAACGATGCTACTAGTCCATTCACAAAGCTTTGTCTTGTATGAACAGTGTAGTCTGCAGCTCCTCCAGCCATTTCCTTAGAATCCGAAACTCCTACTGGAGCTAATCCTCCAATAAGGTAATGATTCCATTTTGTTGTTTGACTGTTTCCTTGAGCTCCTTCACCTATAACTGATGTGTAAGAGTAGCAAGAAGTCAATAAAACTGATGCTGCAAATACAATTGTCAAGGTTTTCATTGATCTTTTAATCATCTTAGTTTTTTTTAATTTATTTACCTACTTCATGATTTCAGTTGGCATTTCGGCTTGTTCCCAACGTAATTAAAAACAAGTCATGTTAATTTATTAAACATTACTTGTTAAACAAATATATAATCTAATACCGTATTCGTACAAGGTCATTCTGTTTTATTTGAAAAATCCCTTAAATTAATGGCAATAGGTGTAATCGGCTGTTTTTTAATATTAACTGGTTTTAATTTCCCGAGGTTTGCCTCTTGTTTTGAGGAAAGTTTGAAAACGCTTGGTTTTCATCAATTTTTTTTTTAAAAAACTCTCTAAATGCCTCGAGGGCTAGCCCTGAGGATTATTTACTATTTTGAACTCAGAAAATTAGTGGCAAACAAAAGGCTTGAATTCTTTTCAAAATAGCCCTTCAATAAAGGCTTAATTTTAACAATCTATTACACCAAGGGAGCTATAAAAAAAATCCTTAATCTCACCATTTCTAAAAAAGGCAAACAAAAATGCATTTTTTTATGAATAGACTTAGATCGTATTTTCGAAGACTCAAACTTAACTAAGCCTATGCTTACATCACATCTCAGAAAACATTTGGAAGAGAAATTTTCCTTAAACATCAAGTCTATCAGAGCCTTAAGCGGCGGAGATATAAATGAGGTCTATTTTTTAGAAGATCAAAATAAGAAGTACGTCGTTAAAATAAATAAGGCTCATCTATTTCCAGGAATGTTTAAAAAGGAAGTAAGTGGTCTAAACGCTTTAAGGAAGACAGGAGCCATAGATGTTCCTGAGGTTTTAGGTTATGGTGACTTTGAAACCAACACCTATCTTATACTAGACTATAGGGAGTCTGGAAAAGCTAGCCATAAATTTTGGGAGCTTTTTGGGCAAGCAATGGCTGCTTTACATCACACTACTCACGAAACCTTTGGTTTTAAAGAAGACAACTATTTGGGCAGTTTGCCACAATATAATGACAATTTCGAAACCTCTTCTCAATTCTATATCCACCAGCGCTTGATGCCACAGTTTAAAATGGCATCCGATAAAGGGTATGTGTTTAAGAATCTTGATTCCTTTTATCAAAGGGTAAAAGAGTTGATCCCTAATGAGCCTCCAGCACTTATTCACGGAGACTTGTGGTCTGGCAATTATCTGGTCAATTCACAGAATAAGCCTTGTTTAATAGATCCTGCCGTCGCTTATGCTCCTCGCGAAATGGATTTGGCAATGATGAAGCTCTTTGGAGGTTTCGACGACCGATTATTTAGTGCTTACGATGAGGCTTTTCAACTCAAACCAGATTGGGAAAAGCGAATTAAACTCTGGCAACTCTATTATATTTTGGCACACCTCAATCTTTTTGGGGGGCATTATTACACCCAAGCTAAGGAAATAATGTCTCAGTATCAATAGCTGAAGGGTTAGAGGTTATCGTTTTTACTGTAAAACATACTTAGCTAGCACCTTTTGGACATCATAGACGTTGACGCTTTTATTAAACTTTTTTTGAATACTTGGGCTAGTTTCATTAGAGATCCAAATTTTCAATTCCGCTTACAAGTCAAAGGTCCCTGCTGTTTCAATGCTAAATCGTGAAATACTCTTATAAGTAATGGATAGATATTCAGTTTTTCGACCGGTCATTCCTTGTTTATCTACGAGGATAAGGCGTTTATTGGTAAAAATAAAAGTGTCTCGAACCAGTTTAAAACCGATTTCAATATTTTCCTGTTCTGTAAGAAGTTGTTTATATTCTTTCGCCAATTGTTCTTTGTCAACGGCACCGGCATTACCGAGTAGTGAAGAAAATAGTCCCATTATATACTGCTGTTAATTTGTCCTACTCATCTGGCTTTTCGGTTAGGCCTCGTTTATATGGTGTCTGGTCTCCATTTTTTTAATAACGCAATGGTTAAAAGACTAATCTAGTCTATTCTTTTCGATTGGTTTGGTGTGTCTACCTTTGATGTGACGATTTTTATGAGTTCATAAATTTTATATTTGAGTTATGGTAAAAAAGTATGACAATGAATTTAAAGTCCTGAAGGTATCATTAATAGTCACCTAAAAGCAAAAGTTGATTTGGTAATGTCCCAATATCAAATCAGCTTTCAACTCAAACTGATTTTAGAAAACTTTTTACCGAAAAAAAACTGACTTGGAAAATTCGAAAATAGCTCAAGCCAGAATTGCCTTTATAAGATTATACGGAGGTATTAATTAACGTATTCGAATACTGCGGAATAGGTGCTCTCTTCAGAGTCCTCTATCGATACGTTAATTACAGTAGCTGATGTTGGATAATTTTCACTGTCATACACATAACTTATATTAATAGTATAAATCAATTCCCCTTCCTCGTTTTTGTAGACGATTTGAGAGGGATTATTTATAGGGAAAAGTGACCTAGCTTTTACAATTTCGGGAACCTGTGGATTCATGCTGAAGTTCAACTGGACATCGTCCATGACTTCTATAATGCCTCCAGCTTGTAAGGTGAAAAAGTAAGGGTTTGGAGCGTCATCATAAAAAACTTCTGCAGTGTATACTTTTGTAATAAAGTTTCCCGTTTCGTAGACGTATTCTTCTTCATAAAACTCGATTTCTTTGGGATTGTCATTCTCGTCATAAATAAGAACATAGCCAGTTTCAAAAGCATCATAAGGAGACTCATATAGATCTTCAGTGTTTAGATTATCACCGCCTCCTGTTATATTAGATAATTCGCCTTCGTCATAAACAAAAATACTTGTTTCAAAACCATCAGAAATAGTATTTAATTTACCATCTGAAGTATAGGATAATATAATATTTTTATTTTCTTGAGGGTCTTGAGCAGAGGTCGTGGATATTGTTTTTATCAATTTTTTTGAAGCATTTCCTTTTGCATCTGTAAATTCATCACTCACAGAATCATCACTACAACTAAAGACTAGGGCTAAAGTAAAAAAAGTGCAAATGAGGTTAATTGGTTTTTTCATAATTGTTTTATTGGTTTGATTAATTTTTTGGGACACTTTCAATTTTGAATGATTTTCGATTGAAATTTTTACTTAATGAAAGCCTAAGCTAAATTTTATAAATCATTTTTAAAAATTTAAAAATAAAGTACTGAGTTCATATACGCAATACCTGCTATTGGGTAGAGTTTATGAGTTGCTAACTCACAATCTATTCTACTTTATTTTTTAAGGTAAAGCTAAAGTGTTGATTTTATGTTTACGATGAAAGTACAGGCTAATTTTTTTCAAGATTTACCTAATCATATAGGTGAAGCCAAGAGTGGGTCCAATGCCAGAATACAAGGTGTTGGTTTCATTGGAGGTTATATTTCTAGTGTTTAAGTAAGGGATGATTAGCTCTATTCCGAAATGGTCATTAAAAAAGTAATTCCCGCCAAAGCCTATATTCAAAATAGAGATTCCCCCACTTAAGGCTTTATGTTGAGACGTCCTCAAATTGCTATTATCAGCATCATATTGTATTGTTCCCAGACCTACACCAAATTCTGCAAACACTCTCAATTTGCTTTTATTAACGAAGTTGTTTCTTAGGGTAGGCGAAAACGCATAGGAGGTGTAGTAGGAGTCTACATTACCAACTCTTAAATCGTTTAAGGTGGCGTAGGAAAAATTCAAGTCTACAGAGGTTTTATCTGTGATAAAATACCCCGCAGAGGGTTTAATTACAAATCCATTCACTCCCGACTCGAAATCATCGGAAGAACCAATAAGCGGTAAAGCCGCTACTGTGAGCTTTAAGTCGTTTTTTTGGGATTGTCCAAACCCGTTAAATACTCCCATGAGGGTAAACATCATAACAAGTAAAGTAGTTTTCATAGTGTTTTGGTTTAAATGTTAAAAAATTAACCAATAACCATTCTAAGATTAAAGGCTATATCCAAATTTTATTTCATTGAATACTCTGTTGAGTATATTTCATTCTACTTACCAAATCTCAGCATCCTAAATGACGGTTTAGTTATTGAGTTGATCCTGCATTTTCACCATCAATTTTGAGCTCAGAAAGTATAAGGTGTGTCGTTGGACTACCGTATTTAATGAGTTGGTCTATAAATTGTTGAAGATGCAATTGATCACGAAGCGCTACCCGCATATGTATATTATAAGGACCAGTGATCCTAAAGACTTCTTGTACTTCTGTAAACGTGGTGATTTCTGATATGATATGTTTAAGCTTCCCGTCAAATATTTTTAACATTATAAACACTTCAAGACCATTCCCCATCAACGCATGGTTTAATTGAATGTTGTAGGATTTTATAACTCCTAAATCTTCTAATTTCTGAACCCGTTCACGTACAGAAGATGGAGAAAGAGCTATTCTTCTACCAATTTCCGCAAATGAAGCTCTGGAATTACTCTTTAATATTTTGATTATTTGGATATCTAGATCGCTAACCATTGATTCGATTCTTTTATTTCAAAAATAGATCTTTTATTTGTAAATATACCTTTATATCCATTCAATCAATTTTATCATTAAACCTTGCGTGTTTAATTTTGATGTGAATAAATAGTCTTTTTTTTATGGATTTAACGGTTCTTTTAATCCTGGTAATTGGTGTTTTTATGGGGTTCTACGTCCAAACAGTAATTGGTTTTGCAGGGTCTTTAATCGCTCTGCCTATTCTTCTCTTGGGAATGAAATTACCAGATGCAATTGCATACATTTCAATTTTCTACTTGTTTTCAAGTGCCTTTTTAATTACGAAAGAATGGAAAAATATAGATAAAAAAATAATTCTTAAACTCTCCATAACTTCAGTAATAGGTGTTGTTTTAGGGATCTTATTGCTTACTTATTCAAAACCTATCCTACTAAAAAAGGGACTTGGAGTTTTTATTCTTCTATACGTAGCTTATGTTTTATATGGGAAGAAGAAGATAAAGCTAAATAAAGGAGGTGTCATGGGCTTTGGAGTTATAGCCGGCTTTTTTTCAGGGGTATTTTCTACAGGAGGCCCTCTTTATGTTATATGTATTGAAAACTCTGTAAAAGATATCAAAGCATTAAGAGCTACTATGATAGGGGTTCTGGGGCTTGTTACTTTAACGCGGGTTCCTGCACTAGCTGTAAGTGGAATATTAAAATTTAGCCATTTGGAAATGACACTTTTGGTATTCCCCGTCTTTCTATTTGCTCAATTTTTAGGGAAACGAACTTTTATAAAGATTAATGAAACTGTATTTAAAAAAATATTGATTGTTCTTTTATGTATTTCAGGTCTTATCCTTTTAGTTTAGAACAGCGACCACAGTTCATTAGTACTATCCCTAGAACAAATCAACTTTTAGTAAGAATGATATTTAAGAAGTACCTTCCAAGGTATAAATTGAGATAAGATAGTGTTTATTGAATATCCGAAAATTAGAACCACTTCAAATTTAGTTATAAGTACTTTGAAATATATTTAATTTATTAATATAATTAGAAATAACTTACACCAAACTGTAACATTGGTTGAGCGATGCATAAATTATCAGATCTAAAACTATGGGAAATGCAATACATAATTACTTTATGCAAATCCTAAATGCGTTTATTTTCTATTTAGTTGTTCATAATTTCCGAACCTTAGGGGAACCAAAAGAGCATACACTTAATGAAAACACATCTAATACCAAACTAAATTTTTAATGTTGCATGAATAAATTGAATTATACTACGACGTAGCTCAGCACAGGTTTTTTTATGGATTGAAGTCAAAAATAATTTGCATAGCCTTAGCTACGGTAATTATTTTTGATAAAAAGCAGGCGGAAAAAGCCTGTGCCGAATTCGTATCGGTAATACGATTTATTGCGACATTATTTATTTAAATAGGTATAATTAGATGCAACTGGATGTTTGAGGCAATCACTAGCTCTCTAATCCCAGCAATACATTTAGTATTATAATGGTAAATACGATTCAAATTGTTTATATTTAACCATTATACTGGTAAAAAAATGTTAGATATAACCACAATAAAAGATGTGAAAGTTAAGATTGGCGAGGCGTGCAAGTCACTTCGTAAATCGAATAACCTGTCTCGAGTCGAACTTGCAAAAGTGCTAGAGGTTTCAAGTACGACCATTCAAAACATTGAGAATGGTAAAAATGCTACACTTGATAATATTTTAAAAGTAGCAAATCATTTTGGATTATTACATTCTATCGCTAAGGAAATACATGAAGTCATTACAAATCAAAACGACATTTCACTCTATTAAAAAATGGCTAGAGATAAAATTATAGATGTTATTGCTTTTGGTCAAGAAATTGGAAAGTTAGGATATGACTTAGATCAAAGGAAATCTTTTTTTCAATACAATCCAGAGTTTTTGGAATCTGGTCAGTACTCAAAACTCTTTCCTTTTATTTTTAAACGTACCAAGCCAGCTCAAGTATTCACAGAATATCACCAAGACACCTTTCAAGGCTTGCCGCCTATGATAGCAGATTCGTTGCCAGACACTTTTGGCAATATCATTTTTCAAGAATGGTTAACGGCTAGAGGAATTCAAAAAGTAACACCATTAGAACAATTAGCTTATGTGGCAGATCGCGCTATGGGAGCGCTGGAATACAAACCCATTAAAGAACTACCCAATTCAACTAAAGTCAACATTGATGAAGTAGTCAACATTTTAGAAAAGGTACTCAAACTCAAAGAGGATACCTCAGGTAAAGATTTAAGCGAATTGTCTCTATTAAATGTTTTCAAAATAGGAACGTCTGCAGGTGGAGCAAGACCAAAAATCTTAATTTCAGAACACAAAGAAACGGGTAACATTATAGGGGGAGATAGAGAAACGAGTGACGACTATAATCATTACTTGGTAAAATTACATATTGATAATACCGATGGCTATAATAAAGAAAGAGTTGAATATGCCTATTATCTGTTAGCGCAAGAAGCAGGAATAGTTATGATGCCTTCAAAGCTAATTGAAAATAAACACTTCGCTACACTGCGTTATGATAGACAAAACGGAGAAAAACAACACGACCTAACTAGTCATTTCCTGAATCTCCATCTTGGAAATTTGTTGCTTAAGTCAGCTCCTAAAATAAATTCAGGGTTACAAATTCTGCCTCTGTTAAGCTGAATTTATTTCAGCATCTTTCATTAACAACTTCACTGTATTACTATTCTCAGCAGTCAACGCGTATCAACGAATAAACACATCACGACCTAACTAGTCATTTCCTGAATCTCTCTTCGGAATTCCTTAAACCAGCTCCTGAAATAAATTCATGATGACAAATCCTCCCTCTGTTAAGCTGAATTTATTTTAGCATCTTTCATTAACAACTTCACTGTATTACTATTCCCAGCAGTCAACGCGCATCAACGAATAAAAACATCACGACCTAACTAGTCATTTCCTGAATTTCTCTTCGGAATTCCTTAAGCCAGATCCTGAAATAAATTCAGGGTTACAAATCCTCCCTCTGTCATGCTGAATTTATTTCAGCATCTCTCATTAACAACTTCACCGTATTACTATTCTCAGCAGTCAACGCGCATCAACGAATAAACACATCACGACCTAACTAGTCATTTCCTGAATTTCTCTTCGGAATTCCTTAAGCCAGATCCTGAAATAAATTCAGGATGACAAATCTTCCTTCTGTTAAGCTTTTCTGAAGCATCGGAGGAACCTTTGACCTTTATTTCGAGAATTTTAAACATAAAAAAAAGCCACTTAGTAAATTAAGTGACTTTTTAAGTCGGGGTGGCAGGATTACCTCCCAAAAGTCGGTGATCCTGAAAATGAGGTTGTTGCTCATTAAAAGCCTTATAAACGCTTATAGCGTTTATAAGGCTTTTTTGTGTTCTCTTCGGTTTTGAAGCAAGCTTCAACCTTCTAGAAAACAAAAAAGCCTTACACTTTCGTGTAAGGCTTTTGATGGTCGGGGTGGCAGGATTCGAACCTGCGACCTCCTGCTCCCAAAGCAGGACGGATATGGTTTTCTTATTCCTTCTTACTATCTGTTTATTCCCTATACATCACATTTAGAGGTATTTATAGTTTATTTGAAACTATCTGTTATTCATCATTTTCCTTTCCTATTCACAAATTATTCACAAATAATATTTTTTGAACTCTTCACTAAACTTTTAAAAAAAAGCTCCTACAACATAAAATAATAGATATGGAAAATACAGATTCGATTACACTTAGTTTAGAACTTAACAAAAATCATAAAAATAAGCGAGGACAACACAGCGTTCGACTTTTCGTTTTTAATTCAATTACAAAAGATAAATGCTATATTAAAACACCCTTCAAACTTTTAAAAGCCGACTTTGAAGGAGCGTGGCTTAAAAAAAATTCTAAGGCAAAGTTTCGAAATCTTAGAATGGAAATGCTAAAATTCCTAGATAGTGTAGATTCATGTATCTTAGAATTGGGCAGGTTTGATAAAGATGAATTTAAAAGTGTTTTCTATGGAAATGGCCCCCAAAAAAAAGACTTAAAATATTATTACGATAAGAAGATTACTGATTTTACTGAAAGTGGTGGACTTGGTACAGCTGACCAGTATCAGTGTTCCTATAAATTCATAAAGAAATACAACAATGATAAAGTCCCTGAGTTTAATCAAATTACTCCAAAATGGTTGATTAAATTTGACAAGCATTGCACCGATAAAGGTTTACTTACAACTAGTTCGATAGGCATGTATCTAAGGTGTTTAAAGTCTATTTTTAACCTAGCTATTCACGAAGGGGCCGTCTCAAATGATAAGTATCCATTTGGAAAATTCGGTTACATTATACCAAAAGGTGAAAATATTAAAAAGGCATTGATAAAAGAACAGGTTCAAAAATTATACGAGTCAAAATCTGCAACTCCATATCAAAAAATGTCGAAAGACTTTTGGTTTTTTTCTTACCTCAGCTATGGACTTAATCTTAAAGACATTCTCATGATTAAAAATAAGGATTTAGAAGAAGGGTTTTTTTATTTTGAGAGAAAGAAAACACTTCATACTGTTAAAACTAGAATTCCCATAAAAGTATATCTCACAGATTTCACTAAAGAAGTTATAAGACAATACGGTGACTACAATCCAGATAAACCACAAGATTACGTTTTCGATATTCTGAACATAGATATGAATGATATGGAAAAACGCAAAAGGAAAAAAAATTTTAATAGAAAAATTAATCAGCATTTTTTAAAGTTTGCTAATTCAATAGGTATCCAAGAAAATGTTTCTTTTTCTTGGGCAAGACATTCTTTTGCTACAATTGCTATACTTTCAGGTGTAAGGTTTGAAGTAGTAAGTAAACGACTAACACACACTTCAGTGGAAACAACTATGCTATATTTTAAAGGATTTGAGGAGGAAACGTTTCAAGAGATAAATGACAAGATTTTAGATTTTTCGAAAAAAACTGATGCTAATGATTCAAGTAATTTAACAAAACATCTTTTATAGAAGATATTAAATGTGTAATTTTTTTTGAAAACTACTAAACCTTTTCATGAATGTCCATATAAGTATTAAATAGAATGACATGGAAAATATAAGTTTTGATGAGTTACCATCCAAAATTGGTGAAATATTGGAATATGTAAAAAGCTTAGAGGAAAAGATAGATAATCTTGAAGTAAATGGAAAAAGTAAATTAAAGTACACGCTCAGTGAAGCAGCAGACTTTTTAAACTTGAAGCAAAAAACCCTTTATAATTTAATACACAACAATGAAATCGCATATTGTAAGCCTTCTAAAAAAATATATTTTTTACATGAAGACCTAATGGCTTATATCAAAAATTCAAGGTGTCAGAGCAAGTATTAAGATTTGAAATTATGTTGGGTTGTAGTTTTGTATTTCTAATAAAAAAAAGTCGGTGCCTATTGCCCTTTCATAACGAATTTGATTACAAATTAGCCTAAATTACTTTAGGCTTTACCGCCTATAAAATATAATGCCTTTACAAAATCAGACCAGTATTTAAGTTGAAAATTTATTAACTTTAAAAACAGTCAAAAATAATTCACTAATGCCTGAAAATAGTAAACCACTAAAAAAGAGGATAGAATATCGTGGTAAGATTCTCCGTGTTTCCAGAACAGGAGGGGTTTCAGCTACTAAGACATTATCAAGAGATGGTTATGGAGCTACCATAAATACCAATCATGGTGTCAGGCTTCATAAAAAACTATTTAAAGGAGCTAGAATGGGACTTCAACGCGGGAACTTTCAATTTATAGGTCGATATGAAAGTGGTCCTTTCAACTTTAATGTTTCAAAAAGTGGTGTGAGTACTTCCATAAAAAATAAAAGAGGCTCTTATAATCTATTTAAACCCAATTACTCGAGTTTTAAATTAGCAGGTGTACAGTTAAGAGGTAAAAATGCAGCTACGCTTCAATTAATCTTTTTAGCCTTAAGTCTTTTCGTGAATATTTTTAAATTTTTATGGCGTATTTCGATGGCTGTATTGTGGTTTATGTTCTTAGCTATAAAATGGCTTGTAGATTTTTTAATTGGATTTTACAGAGGGTACACCTCTAATAATCCCACGCCCTAAAATTTGTTTTATGTAGAAAAAGTAGAACCTACTTGACTACCCTCGAAGGCAGGGAAGGTGTAATTACCAGGGGAGATCCATATAAACACGGGATGGTATAATAGAGAAGTCTGCTGAGGTCATAGTACCTACAGGAAACGAGTTGTATAAAACTGGACAGGTCTCACAAGTAGGGGAGGACGGAACGTGATCCTTCCAGAAATTAGGATGGGAGCAATAGTTTTTGCTATTGGGTGACCGATTCCCTAGAAAACAGGTAGCCTGTTCAAAAAGTATGGAATCGTTTCAATTGGTGTAAAGAGCGATTGAAAAGATGGATTGCGAACCGCCGTATACGAGACCTGTATTTACGATGGTGTGAGAAGCGAAGTGACGACTTTTAAGTCGTCACCCGTCTACTCGATTGGCAACAGTTATTTTTTATTTTGTCCAAGGTTCTTTATTAGTAACATCCGTTATTTCTTTTCCATCGTAAAGGCTTATTCCTTATAACCCTGTAGATAGATTCATATTTATGTTAAGTATTTACATTATATTTTCTAATTATTGCCAACGTTTTGCAGCTACAAGAAGTTGGCGATTTCGAAGCACTAAACTGTCTGCTACCACAAAACTTGATACGAAGCATAAAGCCTCATTTAAGCACTGAACCGCCAATTTCTTGTAGGTGCTGTTATATGTTGCCCCTTCTTTTATTCGTGTCCTGTTAAGACGTCTTTAATTTTCTAAAACTGCAAAATATAAAGTTCTGAATAGTGTCGAGCGGTGTCTTGTGGTCAACCGTTATACATTTAATTTTTTCAAAAAATCTTGTCAGTCGGTCGGTCATTGTTGTTTCGGAATATTGTTTTATTTCAATTCCGCTGCATTTTTTTGGTCCTTGTTCAGAGAATGTCCCGATAACTAAAACACCTGTCTGCTGAATACTTTTCTGCACTGTGTCGAGGTAGTTTTCAATTTCTTGCTCTTGTGTCAAAAAGTGAAATGCTGCTCTGTCGTGCCAAAAGTCGTATTTTTCTGTCGGTCTAAAAGTTGCTGCGTCTGCAACTATCCATTTTATTTTATCTGCTCGGTCGCCAAGTCGTTGCTTTGCTTTGTCAAGTGCTGCCGCTGAAATGTCGAGAACGGTAATGTCTTGATAACCCAAGTCGAGCAAGTTGTCAACTAAAAAACTGTCGCCACCTCCAATGTCAATTATTTTTGCAGTGGTCGGAATATTGAACTGTTTTAAGAAAATTAAAGACGTCTCTGGTGTCGGTTGAAACCAACTTACATCTTTAAGTTCTTTTGTCTGGTAGATTGTCTCCCAGTGTTTTTTTCTGTCGAAATTTTCCATTTTATTTCTGTCTGTTTATTTATGGTCTGTCGTCAAACAGGGTTGCGTATAACGTGATGTGGTCGAGTAGACCAAGGGATTTCACCCCAAGCCTTTCACAGAACCGTGCTTGAAAGTCTCCCCTCACAAAGCTCTTCTAATAGTATTTACAAATATAAGCTCATCCTTTTTCAAGTTGGCAAATTGTAAATTAAAATTAGCCCATCCCTTTGCTCCAGTTCCATTACACAACCTTCAACACTACTACGAATGTACAACTTCGGTATTCTATCTCTCGATTGTTTTTGTTTTTAACCGCAAAGCATTGCCTATCACTGAAACCGAACTAAAGCTCATCGCCAGAGCTGCAATCATAGGTGATAGCAGAATCCCAAAAACTGAAAATAAACCCCCTGCGGCAATGGGTATACCTATCGTGTTATAGATGAGTGCAAAAAACAGGTTTTGTTTGATGTTTTTCATGACGACGTGACTCAAATTTTTTGCTTTCACAATCCCGTGGAGATCGCCTTTGACTAATGTAATCATGGCACTTTCAATAGCCACATCGGTTCCTGTTCCCATCGCAATACCAACATCACTTTTAGCCAATGCTGGAGCATCATTTATACCATCACCTGCCATAGCAACTACTTTGCCTTGTTCCTGTAATTTTGTTACTTCTTTGAGTTTGTCTTCGGGTAACATACTGGCTTTAAAGTCAGCAAGGCTAAGTTTTAAGGCTACTGCTTGAGCAGTATCGTGATTATCTCCCGTCAACATAATGACGGCAATACCCTTGGCTTGAAGTTCTTTTATAGCCTTAGCACTGGTGTCCTTTATTTTATCACCGATAACTACATAACCTACTACCTTTTCATCTACTGCTA
>Ga0306870_1000006_pt1 | contig 140268 bp, 129 predicted proteins | sample AntRauMeHopE1496_FD_190435 | JGI IMG/M metagenome (GOLD analysis project Ga0306870, IMG submission 190435) | Saline lake microbial communities from Rauer Islands, Antarctica - Metagenome Hop E1 #496 (v2) (version 2) | ecosystem: Environmental > Aquatic > Non-marine Saline and Alkaline > Saline... | reverse complement strand
ATCATTCCCTACAAATTCTTTGGTCAGAGTACTCCATTTACGTTCACCACCTTCATCGTGAGAAGAGGAAGTCCTTAACGTCATGGGCCACATAGGCCAAGGGTCATTTTCGCCTCGTTTGCTTTGTGGTTTGGGCATAAGCTCAAGTTGAAGTACAGAAGCAGCACCTTGTCGATGAGAGGTTCCTATACAATCTGAGCCTGTATCACCACCACCAATAACAATCACATTTTTACCTTTAGCAGATATTTTATCATCACACTTAATCCCTGAGATTTCTTTATTCTGAAGCGTTAAAAAATCCATTGCATAATGGATGCCTTTTAAATCGCGTCCAGGGATAGGTAAATTTCTAGGTAATGTACACCCAGTGCAAACAACAATCGCATCAAAATCTTCCTTAAGCATCTCAGGATTGATGCTTTTGCCTACTTCTGCATTGACTTTGAAACGAACACCTTCATCGTCCATAATTTGAATTCGTCTATCCACTACCCATTTTTCTAGTTTAAAATCTGGAATTCCATAACGAAGCAAGCCTCCAATTTTAGATTCTCTTTCAAAAACAGTCACCCAATGTCCTGCTTTATTAAGTTGATCTGCCGCAGCAAGACCTGCAGGACCAGATCCAATTACTGCAATTTTTTTCTCTGTCCTCACTTCTGGTGTGTTGGAGGTTATAAACCCGAGTTCATGGGCTTTTTCGGCTATTGTTTTTTCAATATGTTCTATGGCTACAGGAGATTTATTAATCCCTAACACGCAGCTAGCTTCACAAGGAGCAGGGCAAATCCTACCTGTAAATTCCGGAAAGTTATTGGTGGAATACAATATAGAAACCGCATCTTCCCAATTCTCATCGTAAACAGCTTCATTAAACTCTGGTATGATATTTCCTAAAGGGCATCCAGAATGACAAAATGGAACTCCACAGTCCATACATCTTGCAGCTTGAGTTTTGGTTTTATCCTCTGGAAAAGGCTCAAAGATTTCCTTAAAATCTCCAATTCTATCCTTGGGATTCCTTGTATTTGGAAGCTCCCTATCATATTTCATAAATCCATCATGTTGTCCCATTATGCTACTATTTTTTTATTTTGTTCTTCTTGTTTTTTTGCTTCTAAAATACGCTTGTAATCAGTTGGTATCACTTTAATAAATTGAGTGTAAATCTCATCAAAACGATCTAGTATTGATTTTGCTTTTTCACTTTTAGTATAATGATAATGATTTTCGATTAAGGTCTTTAGTTCTTTGTAATCGTCTTTGGAAGGAGATTCTAATCCCACCATAGCTTTGTTACAATTGGATCTAAACGTGTTTTTTTCATCAAAAATATAGGCGACGCCTCCACTCATCCCTGCAGCAAAGTTTTTGCCTGTTTCTCCTAAAATGACTAATCTACCTCCTGTCATGTATTCGCAGGCATGATCTCCAACACCTTCAACCACTGCATTTACTCCAGAATTTCTCACTCCAAAACGTTCTCCTGCCATTCCATTAATATAGGCGTAACCTGAAGTTGCTCCATAGAAAGCAACATTACCAATGATAATATTTTCTTCGGATTTAAATCCAGACTGTTGAGGTGGATATATAATCAATTTACCGCCTGATAGTCCTTTTCCGAAGTAATCATTAGACTCCCCTTCTACTTCAAAAGTAACTCCTTTCGCTAAAAAGCAACCAAAGCTTTGCCCAGCAGAGCCCTTAAATTTATAATGAATAGTATCCTCTGCCAGACCTTCAGCTTTATATAGTTTACTTATCTCATTAGATAAAATTGCGCCCGTAGCACGATTTACGTTTCTGAGAGAAAAAGCATGCTTTACCTTAGTATGATGTTCCAAAGCAGGTTTTGCTTTTTCTAAAAGTTCCCAATCCAACACCTCATCAATTTCATGGTCTTGCTCTATTTGTTTATAAACTCCAACTTGTTCTGGGATTTTTTCTTGATATAAAATCGGACTTAAATCCAAGTCTTTGAGTTTCCAGAAGGGAACTTCTTTTCTCACTTTGATGACTTCAGAATGACCTACCATATCACTAACAGTTTTAAAACCAAGTTGGGCCATGATTTCTCTAAGGTCTTCAGCTAAAAAATTGAAGTAGTTCACTACATGTTCTGGTTTTCCAGTGAATAATTTTCGCAATTCTGGATTTTGAGTAGCCACCCCTACTGGACATGTATTGGTATGGCATTTCCTCATCATAATGCAACCCTCTACAATCAAAGCTGCTGTGGAAACACCCCATTCTTCTGCTCCTAGAAGGGTAGCAATAGCCAAATCCCTTCCTGTACGCATTTGTCCATCTACTTGAAGCGTAATTCTACTTCTTAAATTGTTCTTGACAAGCGTTTGGTGTGCTTCAGATAGCCCTAATTCCCAAGGTAAACCCGCGTGACGAATAGAACTTAATGGGGAAGCTCCTGTCCCACCATCAGCGCCAGAAATAAGGACGACATCAGCATTGGCTTTGGATACTCCTGCAGCCACAGTTCCTACCCCTGCTTGAGATACCAGCTTAACATTTATCCTGGCAGCACGATTTGCATTTTTCAAATCAAAGATAAGTTGAGCTAGATCCTCTATGGAGTAGATATCGTGATGAGGTGGAGGTGATATTAATCCAACTCCTGGTGTTGAGTGTCTTACTCTTCCTATCCATTCGTCCACTTTATGGCCAGGTAACTGCCCCCCTTCTCCAGGCTTGGCTCCTTGTGCCATTTTAATTTGTAACTCATCCGCATTGGTGAGGTAATAGCTTGTGACGCCAAAACGTCCAGAAGCCACTTGTTTTATAGCAGATCGCTCCCAATCTCCATTGGGTTTTACATCAAATCTAGCTTCGTCTTCGCCTCCCTCTCCACTGTTACTTTTTGCACCAATCCGGTTCATAGCAATAGCCAATGTAGAATGTGCTTCATGGGAAATTGAACCAAAGGACATAGCTCCCGTTGCAAAACGTTTCATAATATCTTTGGCGGGTTCCACTTCAGATAACGGAATAGGCGTTCTTTTTTTAAATTCAAAAAGACCTCTAAGCGTCAAAGACTCTTTAAGCTGATCGTTGACTTCGTTAGCAAATTTTTTATAAAGCGCAAAGTTGTTTGTTTTGGTAGAATGTTGAAGCAAGTGGATAGTTTGTGGATTAAACAGATGCTTTTCACCACGTAGTTTCCATCGGTATACTCCGCCCACTTCGAGGCTCTGTTTCACCCCTTTATTATCTGGATAAGCCTTGTGATGTCTAACCAAAACTTCTTTGGCAAGTCCATCAAAATCGATGCCTTCAATTCTCGAAATTGTACCCTCAAAGCATTTTTCTACCACCGTGGTATGCAATCCTAAAGCTTCAAAAATTTGAGCTCCTTGGTAAGATTGTAAGGTACTAATGCCCATTTTGGATAAGATTTTCAATAAGCCATACCCAATCGCATCTTGATAATTCGAAACTGCCTTTTCTTTTGTAATATCTGCATCCAACCTACCATCTTCTTGAAGATGTTCTATAGATTGAATAGCTAAGTAAGGATTTACCGCACTTGCTCCATAACCAATTAATGTGGCAAAATGATGCGTTTCTCTTACATCTCCTGCTTCAACAACAATTCCCACCTTGGTTCTTAAGTTGAGTCTTACGAGATGATGGTGAACAGCTCCTGTAGAAAGTAAAGAAGGGATAGGAGCATGACCTATATCGATAGCTTTGTCTGAAAGTATCAGAACTTTCTTACCAGATTCCACGGCTTTCTCTGATGCTTTACAAACCAAATCAATGGCTTTTTCCAAACTATCAGTCTTACCATCCGCTTCAAAAACGCAGTTGATAAAAGCATAATCGAATCCTTTTTCCTTTAAATGCTTAAATTTTTCTATATCAGAATTTAGCAACACAGGTTGTGAAATATGTATTTGTTTGGTGTGTAATTCTGTTTCATCTAAAATATTAAGACTTTCTCCCACCCTTGTAAATAAGGACATTACCATACGTTCACGTATAGGATCAATAGGAGGATTACTGACTTGGGCAAAGAGTTGCTTGAAGTAATTAGCAATATGTTGACTTTGTTTACTCAAAATAGCGAGCGGAGTATCTGCTCCCATAGAACCGATGGGTTCCGTAGCTCTTACAGCCATATCACCTAAAATGATTTTCAATTCTTCTGAAGTGTACCCATAAGCATTCTGTAAGTGAAGAAGATCTTTACTGGAGAGGATCTGTTTTTCAAATTCTGGAACTGGCTGATATCTAAGCTTAATTCTCTGATTTTTGATCCACTGTGAGTAGGGTTTATCTTTTACAATTCTGTGTTTGATTTCATCGTCAAAAAGGACTTTATTTTGATCTAGATCTGCAAGAAGCATACGACCTGGTTGTAGTCTTCCTTTTTTAATGATTTCACTAGGATCTACTGGAAGTGCTCCAGCTTCAGAAGAAATTATAAGTCTATTGGTAGAGGTGATGTAATATCGTGAAGGCCTTAAACCGTTTCTATCTAATGTAGCACCAACGCTTTTTCCGTCTGTAAAAATAAGAGCAGCTGGGCCATCCCAAGGTTCCATGATAGAAGCGTGATATTTGTAAAAGGCTTTACGTTCTGGATCTATAGAGACATTGTCTTGCCAAGCCTCTGGGACTAGCATCATCATTGCATGTTCCAATGGGCGTCCATCTAATACTAACATTTCTACCATAGCGTCCAAATTAGCAGAATCTGAATGTTCTGGATTTGTAATTGGTAACAAACGTTTTAAATCTAAATCTGAAAAAACTTTAGATTTGAAGTTTGCTTCTTTCGACTTCATTTTAGTTAGATTACCTCGAATGGTATTGATCTCTCCATTATGAGCTGTAAAGTGAAAAGGCTGCGCTAACTTCCAATTTGGAAAAGTATTGGTCGAAAATCGAGAATGGATAATTGCAAAGGCTGATTTGAAATTAGTATTTCTAAGATCTTCAAAGTAAGCCCTTAACTGATTAGTCCTTAATTGACCTTTATAGATAATAGTTTTTGTAGACATACTACAAACATAAAATGCTTTATTATTTCCTTTAAGATGGTTACCAATATAATGTGTCACAGAATTTCTAAAGACAAATATTTTTCGTTCTAATTCGTCATTTAACATTTCAGTTTTAGGTTGTATGATGACTTGTTTTATGAGAGGCTCTACTGGTTTAGCACCAACTCCAGGAACTTTAGGATCAATTGGCACTTCTCTATACCCCAAAATATCAAGGCCTAAATCCTCTGCGTGTTCTTTAAGGATTTCCTCACATTGCAAAGCGACACTCCGCATCTTCGGAAAAAACAACATTCCCACCCCTACTGGTCTTTTTGAGTCTAAAGTAACATTAGCTTCTTTTGATATCCAGTTGATAAAGTCTTTATCAATTTGTATCAGTATCCCTGCCCCATCTCCAGTTTCTGGATCTGCACCGGTTCCTCCTCGATGCTCCATATTTTCCAACATGGTTAAAGCATCATCTATTAATTTAAACTCTTTTTTACCATCAATATTTATAACTGTTCCGATTCCGCAAGCATCATGTTCAAAACTGGGATCGTATAACGAATCTCTCTTCATAAGCTCTATTTTAAATTTATATAAGAATTATTTATTAAAACTAGTTAATTTCGAAGAAGATAACCAGCAAATAGCCTATTCTTAAGTATATATTTTGTTAAAATCGACATTTATAAAGATCTTTCTTTTCTGAGAGAATGAATCGGGACTATAAATATGCAACTTTTTGTTGTGTTCAATTTATGCTTGTAAATCTTGAAAAGGAACACTTCAAGTTTTAGAATACTCCAAATAATAGTTAGATTTGGACGTTTTCCTAAGATGAATGCATTCAAATTTATAATTCAACTTTGGAAAAATAATCAGATAAATTCTTAACTTTGCAGTTACTAAATCACTTAAGATGAAAACCTTACTCTCTTTTTTTTTAATTTTACTTTTATCGAATCTAAGCTTTGGACAGCAATGGCTAGATAATAGTTGTAAAATTGAGAATGAAATAACCAATGAGGAATATACCTCAGCTCAATCCAATAATATTTTAACGCTAATTTTAGATCAAGAAGGGAAGCTTTTAATGAACGGACAAAAGAAAGAAGGCCTTTCAGAAATACAATTTAAAGAATTGGTATATGATTTTTTGGCAAACCCTTCAAGTGTAAAAACTAAGTCAGACTCTCCAAAGCAGGCTATCATAGCTTTAGGATCTTATGGCGAACACGAAAATTACGATCTTATCTTAAGATATGTTAGGGAAGTGTATTTGTATGCTTGGGACGCTTATTCGGAAGAAAAATATCAAGTTATTTATTCAGATTTGGATTGTAAAAAGAGAGAGAAGATAAGAAGTAAGAACTTCCCTTATAATATTATAGAGTTAGGCAAAGATGAAGAGGATTCCAAAAAACCTGGCTTTTCTCCTGGTGTCCCCCCATTTGCTGGAGATGTCATCGATAATTAAATATCTAAGTCTATAGTTTGTACAACTTGAGATTTATTTGATTTTATCTCTAAGTGTAAGGAAATATAGTCATTCAAGTTAATGAGCTTAAGGACTCCAGAATTTATTTGTTCAAAACCTTTATCTGGACAATCACATAATTTTCCAAACACGACTTTTTGATTTTTCAAACTGTGATTTTCTGAATGAATTTCTTTAAACCTCAACGGTATTTGAAGATAAACCTCTTCGCTATAGCCTTTATTGGTTGAATCTTTGTATTTTATAAACACCACTTGAAAATCTTTATCCTGCTCTAAGGTAACTTCAGTTATTCCTGTGTTATCTTCTTTTAAAATAAGTCTCGACTCCTTAAAGACTTCAACTTCGCAATCTCCATCACCAGGACAATCTTGAAGTAATGGTAAATCAGTTTGAGAACTTTTGCAAGCCGTGAGAAAAATAATAGCCAAAAAGGCAAAATATCTAATTTTAAATATAGTCATATGCAAATGAAGGCATACTTAATTAAAACATTTAAGGTTTAAACAATAATTTATCAGTTTAACAAAAACGAAAGCGCTAACAATAACTTTTGTTTAACTACAAACCTATTTTATTAAACAATAAAATCTCTATTTTTGGAACATGATTTATGAAATTCATACTAGACAAAAACTTCCTATTTCCAAGCAAGAAGCTTGGGACTTCTTATCCGATCCTAAAAATTTACAGGAAATAATGCCAGACGAAATGGGTTTCGAAATTATATCTGGTGCAGATCGTAAAATGTTTACTGGCCAGTTGTTGCAATATAAAGTGACACCACTACCAGGATTCAAGACTAATTGGGTTACTGAAATTACTCATGTAGAGAAACCAGATTATTTTGTGGATATCCAATTGTATGGCCCATATGCTTTATGGCATCATAAACATTTTATTCATGAAATTGAAAGAGGAGTGGAAATTGAAGATCTTGTTCATTACAAAATCCCCTTTGGGATTTTAGGAAGGATGATGCACCCATTATTAGTTAAACCAAAATTAAACGAAATATTTAAGGCTCGCGAAGCCAAAATGGTCGAAAAATTCGGTCAATATTAAATTTAAATTTATAAATTATGAGAAAGAATATTTTATTAATTGGAGGAACATCAGGAATTGGACTTGAAATCGTAAAAGAACTAAGTCCAGATCATAATATTATTGTTGCTTCAAGAACTAATGAAAATTTATCTGATTATGATGTAACCCATCATAAGTTTGATGCCTTAACTGATGATATTTCTGAATTAGATTTACCAGATACCCTAGATGGGTTTGTATATTGTCCTGGTAGCATCAATTTGAAACCTTTTAAAATGATGAAGTCTGAAATTTTTGAACAAGATATGCAAATCAATTTCATAAGTCTAATGAAGGCCACGCACGGAGTTCTTTCAAAATTGAATAATTCAAAACAAGCTAGTATCGTTTATTTTAGTACTGTAGCTGTACAAACAGGTTTACCTTATCACACAAGCATTGCGGCAGCTAAAGGAGCTATAGAAGGATTTGCTAGATCTTTGGCTGCAGAGTATGCGCCTGCATTTAGAGTAAACGTTATTGCACCATCACTCGTGAATACACCTTTAGCTAATAAATTATTAGGAAACGATAAGAAGAAAGAAAAAATGGACGAAAGACACCCCCTAAAACGTGTTGGTGAACCTTCAGATATTGGTAAAATGGCAAGTTTCTTATTGTCGGATAAGTCTACTTGGATGACAGGGCAAGTTATTGGAGTTGACGGTGGCATGGGAAGTTTAAATGTAAACTAGATCCCTACTGTACCAAATTAATTTGGTATAAAATAATTTTAAAGAAATCTTCTTGCAAGTCACTCAACTTGTAAGAAGATTTTTAAATTTATAAATAGGTTTTAAAACAATTCAAAATGAAAAATAAAGTAAGAGTATTTTGGTTTAGAAGAGATATGAGGCTAGAGGATAATGTAGGACTTTATCATGCTTTGTCTGGAATTTTGCCAGTTGTACCGCTCTTTATTTTCGACAAAAATAGTCTTGACAAACTTCAAGAAGACGATGCTCGAATAAGCTTCATTTTTGAACAATTACAAAAAATGAGATCGCATTTGCAGCAGCATTATGGGTCATCAATCGCAACCTATTATTCAACTCCAGAAGAGGCTTTTCATGAGCTCCTTAAAGAGTTTGAAGTGGAAGCTGTTTATACCAATAGAGATTATGAACCTTATGCTCACCAAAGAGATGCTAAAATCAATACCTTATTAGCAAAACAAGGTATAGAATTTCACGATTTCAAAGATCAAGTCATCTTTGAAAAAACTGAAGTTGAGAAAAATGATGGTGGAATGTATTTGGTCTTTACCCCCTACATGAGACAGTGGAAGAAAGAATTTGAAAACATTGATTTAAAAACTTTCCCTTCTGAAAATCACCTCGACAACACCTATAAAGATTCAAATTTGCCAAATGTATCCTTATTGGATATGGGGTTTGTAAAATCTTCTATACAAGTTCCAGAGTATAACATTACTAAAGATTTACTTGAGCATTATGAAGATACTCGTAATATTCCGTCCATAGAGGGTACTTCAAGATTGAGCCCTTACTTAAGGTTTGGAATGATTGGCTACAGGAAACTCGTTCAGGTAGCCTTGTCAGTTAAAAACGAAACTTTTTTAAATGAACTTATTTGGCGAGAGTTTTATAAAGCCATTCTTTATAATCATCCCGAAACCGAAGACAAAGCCTTCAAACCTAAGTACGATAACATCGAATGGCGAAATGATGAAAATGAATTTGAAAAATGGAAAAAAGGTGAAACTGGCTATCCTATAGTAGATGCTGGGATGAGGCAACTGAATGAAACGGGGTGGATGCATAACCGTTTGCGAATGGTTGTTGGTAGTTTTTTATGCAAGCATCTCCTAATCGACTGGCGCTGGGGCGAGGCATATTTTGCTGAAAAACTCCTAGATTATGAAATGTCATCCAATGTGGGTGGGTGGCAATGGGTTGCTGGCTCTGGAGTAGATGCCGCTCCTTACTTTAGGATTTTTAATCCTTATTCTCAAACCGACCGATTTGATAAGGATAAAAAATACATTATGAAATGGATTCCAGAATTAAACACAAATCAGTATCCTAAACCTATGGTAGATCATAAAATAGCTAGGGAACGTTGTTTAAAAATTTACAAAGAAGCAGTAAAGTCTTAGATATGTTTTATAAATAGGTTATTATGGTAAATGTAGTGTGGTTTAAAAGAGATTTGAGGTTGCAAGACCATGCGCCTCTTCATCTGGCTTTGCAAAAAAGACAGTCTGTCCTCCTACTTTATATTTTTGAGCCCATACTTCTCAAGGATTCCCACTATAGCGAACGCCATTTTAGGTTTATTAAAGAATCACTAGAAGAACTTCAAAAACAATTGGAAGCTTATCACACCCAGATTTTAATTGTTGAAGGGAACGCTGAAGATGTTTTCAAAACCATACACCAGCAACTTACTATCAAATCTGTCTTTTCACACCAAGAAACAGGTCTTCAAATCACATTTAAAAGAGATAAAAGCTTAAAGCTCCTATTCAAGTCTCTTAGCATACAGTGGAAAGAGTTTGTAAATAATGGCGTGATTCGAGGTCTTGAAAATAGAAAAACATGGATTAATTTGTGGGAAAATTTCATGTCTCAAGACCTAGTGTCTTTTTCCGCAAGTCTAGGTCAGTTTATAAATCAAAATCAAATCAATAGTCTAAAAGCTCAGCTCAGTCCAGTAGATTTATCCACAGAGAGAAACCTGAACTTTCAGAAAGGGGGTCGACCTACAGCCCTTCGCTATCTTAAAGGGTTTTTGGAGGATCGCTATCACAATTACCAAAAAAATATTTCAAAACCACTACTAGCTAGAAAGTCCTGTAGTCGATTGTCTCCTTACATTGCATGGGGAGTCTTGTCTATGAGAGAAGTCATTCGAGCTAGTATAGAGATTCAAGATAAAACGAAACACAAGCAAGCACTCTCCCAATTTCAATCTAGGCTTCGATGGCAGGCTCATTTTATTCAGAAATTTGAGATGGAGTACCGAGCAGAATTTCAAAATTTCAATAGTGCCTTTAATGTTCTACAAAAGCCCTACAACAAAGCTTTGGTAGAAGCTTGGAAAAAAGGAGACACTGGTTTTCCATTGGTAGATGCTAGTATGCGGTGTTTGATACAAACAGGCTATTTAAATTTCAGAATGAGAGCCCTTTTAGTCTCTTTTTTTACACACTTGCTCTGGCAAACATGGCAAGAGGCCTCTTCGCATTTGGCAAGTCTGTTTTTAGATTTTGAACCGGGTATTCACTATCCGCAATTACAGATGCAAGCTGGAACTACTGGAATTCACACCTTAAGAATATACAATCCTGTCAAAAATTCATATAAGCATGATCCTGATGGAGAATTTATCTTGACTTACCTCCCCAGTCTGAAAGGGATTCCGCTAGAGTTTGTGCACGAACCTTGGAGGCTTACCGCAATGGAACAAAGCATGTATAATTTTGAATTAGGAAAAGATTATCCAAGACCTATCATAGAAATGGATACCACTCGGCAACATGCCTCAGATTCAATTTGGAAAATTATTCAATCGCAAAAATCTAAAATGGAGGGAAGAAAAATCTTAAAACGACACACCGTAAGAGGGAGCCATTAATTAAATTTTTGCCTTGCTTTTTCTAAATCTTCAGGGGTATCGATCCCTATACTAACTTCTGAGGTCTCTACCATTTTTATGGTTTTTCCATTTTCTAAATAGCGAATGCATTCAATTTTCTCTGCGGCCTCAAGCGGACTCATCGGCAGATTATAAAAATCTGTTAGTGCTTTTTTTCTAAACGCATAAATACCAACATGCTTGAAGTAATCAACTTCTATCTCTTTTGCTCTATGAAAGGGAATTGGCGATCTAGAAAAGTAAAGCGCAAAATTCCTTAAGTCAGTAATCACCTTGACGTGGTTAGGATTTTGGATATCATCTTCCCCTATTAATTTAACTTTTAAAGAAGCTAAATCAATAAGACCCTCTGTATCGTTTTCAAATTCTTTCAAAAGTAAACTCAAAGCTTTTTTATTAATAAAGGGCTCATCCCCTTGAACATTCACCACAATGTCTACCTCCATATCTTGCACAGCTTCAGCAATGCGATCACTCCCACAATAGTGTTCTTTTTGACTCATAATCGCTTTGCCTCCTTCTTTTTCAATTTCAGAGAAAATAATTTCAGAATCTGTCACCACATAGACCTCATCGAAGAGTTGGGTTGATTTGGCTGCTTCATATGTTCTAACTATCACCGTTTTCCCCGCTAAATCTTGCATGAGTTTTCCTGGAAATCGTGACGCCTCGTAACGGGCTGGAATCATGGCTATAGCTTTAAAATTTTTGAGCATTTTTTAAGAGTTTTATGTGAGCTTATAATTGGTTGTCTTCAAAAAAATCATCTTTAAATCCTATTAAGTAAAGTTTTTCCTTTGCTCTAGTACAAGCTGTATAGAGCCACCTTAGATAGTCTTTTCCAACCCCATCTGGCAGGTAAGGTTGTTCAACAAATACCGTATCCCACTGTCCACCTTGTGACTTATGACAGGTAATGGCGTAACTAAACTTAACTTGTAAAGCGTTAAAAAAGGTATTCTGTTTCACTTTCATGAATTTTTTATATTTTGAGGTGATGTCCTCGTAATCTTTTATCACTTCTTGATAAAGTTTGTTGGAGTCTTCATAGGGTAAAGATGGAGAATTCATACTTAACGTATCTAACATGATCACCGTCTCAAAAGGTTTCATCTTGGGATAATCTACCAATTGGACTTTTACTTCGGCAAATCTAAAACCGTATAATTCCTTTAATCCAAAAATTTCTAGAATTTCTACGATATCTCCATTGGCTATAAAACCAGCTTCACTTTTTGGCTTGACCCAGAAGTAGTTATTTTTGACCACCATTAAAAAATCACCTGGGGCAATCTCATCCTCTCTCATTAAAATCCGACTCCGTATTTGTTGGTTATAAAGATTTGCGCGTTTATTAGACCTTACGATAATTGCCGTCTCTTCGTGACCAAGATTACCGTAGGCTTCGTTGATGGCATCGAGGATTTCATGACCATCTATGAGCCTTACCATATCAGTATTGTTGGTCAATTGAAATTTGAAATTCTCAAAGTCTTCTGTTTCAATAGTTTCTCGAATCCGAGTCGCATTTAAAAGAATATCACTTTCAAAACGCTGGCGGACGACTTCATCGAGTTCAACGGGAATCACATCCATCTGGTAATGCGTAGACAGAGTCTTTTCATCTAGAGCTGGACTCAGATTGGATTTCACAGGTGGTAACTGGGCTGTATCTCCTATAAAAATCAATTTACAATTATCGCCAGAATACACATACTCCATAAGATCATCCAATACAGAACCCCGATTAAAAAGTTGATCTCCACTTGGAAAATCTGGAATCATAGAAGCTTCATCCACTATAAAAATGGTGTTTTTATGTTTATTAACTTGAGGAACAAATTCGACACCTCCACCAGAAGTGCTTTTAGGCTGATAAATTTTACGGTGAATGGTTTGTGCGTATTGGTTGCTATAACTTGTTATCACTTTAGCCGCACGCCCCGTTGGCGCTGCAAGAATTACTTTCTTTTTGACTTTCCAGATATTCTTTACAAGAGTCCCAATAATGGTTGTTTTACCAGTCCCAGCATACCCTTTCAATAAAAAAATACGATCTACAGATGTTTCTAAGACAAATTTAGATAAAAGTTGAAGTGTGAGATCTTGCTTTGACGTTGGGATATGCCCAAAATCTGCTAGTAATGCCTTATAAAACTCTTGGTTGTCCATATAAATTGAGGTAAATCTTAAATTTCAAATATAAGGACGATTTTTTTGTGCTATACTTTTGTGATTGAAAAAAAGGTGTAGTTTTGCTAATGTCAAAAATTCTTAATTTTAAGTTATGAAGATTGTAATACAAATTGTTTTGTGGGTTGTTATTGGAGTATTAGGTTATTTTACTTACCAAGCCGTTTACGGCCCTGTTGAATTCAACAAAATTCGCGATACACGCTACATAGATGTTGTAGAAAAAATGAAAGACATTCGTGATCTCCAACTAGCCCACAGAGATATCGAAGGAAACTACGAGGATAATTTCGATGATCTATTGAAATTTGTCGATACAGCACAATTTGTGATTACACAAAGAAGAGATACTACCTTCCTAGATGAAGAATACAGAGAAATTTATGGAGTAGATAAATATAAAGAAGATGTGGTGATAGACACCCTTGGCTTTGCTTCCGTAAAAGATTCTATTTTTGGAGGTTCAGACAGATATAAAGATATCATGTATATTCCACATACCGATAAGAAAAAGTTTGAAATGAACGCTGGTTATATTGAAGAAAATGGAAATAAAATCCCAGTTTTTGAGGTAAAAGCTTCTAAGGATGTTATTCTTGCAGACCAAGATAGAGATTTGGTTGTTCAAGAAAAACAAATAAAATCTGTAGATGGTGTGGACGGTGCTTACATCCAAGTAGGTTCTATGAAACAAGTAAATACAAATGGAAACTGGCCAAAAAACTTTGGTGACAATTAAATGAGTGATCACTCAAATCATATCTATAAAAGTTTATCCATCTTCATTTTACAAGATGGATTTTCTTTTTTAATTCTAGATGAATATAAAACTCCTTTAGAGTATAAGTCATTTCAGCTTCCTAATATTTCTTCAACATCAGAACTACTTAATCTGATTAAACCATACATCAATACCGCTTTTATAGAGAGAGAACACATCCAATCTGTAGATGTTATCTATGGAAATCCTCAATTTACTATAGTACCTCAGGATCTTTTCGATCAAGATCACCTTCCGCATTACCTGAAATACAGCAGTCAATTGATAGAGGGAGATGATTTTGCGTTCGATGAGATTCCTCCAGCTAAGGCTATTACAGTTTATATTCCCTACATCAATATTAATAATTATCTTTTTGATATTTTTGGAACCTTCACTTTTACTCACCTTTTTACAGGTCTTATTGAAAAAGGACTTATAAATAGTAAAGCCAGCAATGAGTATCTGCTACTTCATTCAACAAAGCATATGTTTTATCTTGCCGCTTTTAAAAATGAACAACTTTTACTTTCCAACGCTTTTACTTTTGAAACTGCTGAAGATTTTGCCTATTATGTTTTATTTACCATTGAAGAATTAAACTTGAACCGACTAGAACTCATTCTCGATTTCACTGGTAATTTCGATAAGTCTGAAGATAATAAAGCTTATCAAATTTTATCGAACTTTATTAAAACCATGGCGTTTTCAAATAAAAAAACTCCGTATCTTTTTGAGAATCAAATAGGGTTTAATGAACATTATAATTTGATCTAACTTATGCGCATAGTATCAGGACATCTAAAGGGTAGACGCATTATTGCTCCCAAAAAACTCCCCGTAAGACCTACAACAGATATGGCCAAAGAGGGGCTTTTCAATATATTGAATAATAGAATTCACTTTCAAGACATAGAAGTCATAGATTTATTTGCTGGCATTGGAAGTATTTCCTTTGAATTTGCTTCGAGGGGAACTCAACGTATTACTGCTATTGATAATAACTACGACTGCATTAAGTTTTTAAGTAAAACCGCTGATGAACTCGAGGTGCCCTTAGATGTTATTAAAAGTGATGTTTTTGACTATTTGTTAAAAACACCACTTAAAGCAGATCTTATTTTTGCAGACCCTCCTTACGATTTATCTATAGAAAATTTTGAGACTATAGAAACGACTGTGAGAGAAAGAAAGCTATTGAATGAAGATGGAACTCTCATTATAGAACACTCCAAACATTCTAAACTTGACCACATAAAGAGTTTTAAACAACAACGCCGCTATGGCAATTCTGTTTTTAGCTTCTTCGAAATGGAAAAATAAAATATTAGAAATACGGTCTAACCTGGTGCTTATTTAAAGAATTTCAACAGAGATTAATTACCTTTGGAAAAAATTTAAATATGAAAAGTTTTCTACCTTCTGAATTAGAAACCAAAAAAGTATATGGTATGCTGTCAGGATCTATAGGTCCTCGTCCCATCGCTTTTGCTAGTACAGTAGATGAAAATGGAGTTCCCAATTTATCACCTTACAGTTTTTTTAATGTCTTTAGTGCAAATCCCCCTATTTTGATTTTTTCTCCAGTGCGAAGAATGAGAGATAATTCCATAAAGCACACTTTGAAAAATGCAATGCAAACCAAAGAAGTCGTCATAAATGTCGTTAACTGGGATATGGTACAGCAAATGTCTTTATCGAGTACAGAATACGATCAAGGCGTTAATGAGTTTACCAAATCTGGCTTGACTATGTTGAAGTCCGATCTTGTTACTCCGCCAAGGGTGAAAGAATCTCCTGTCCAGTTTGAATGTAAAGTAAACGACACTATTGCTCTGGGTAAAGAAGGTGGAGCAGGAAACTTGATCATTGCAGAAGTAGTTAAAATCCATATTCGAGAAGATTTATTAGATGAAGGCTTACATATTGATCAACATAAAATAGATTTAGTCTCAAGAATGGGTGGCAACTGGTATTCTAGAGCTAATCAAGGAATGTTTGAAGTTGAAAAACCTATTTCCAAAACAGGTATTGGTGTAGATTTGCTCCCAGAATCAGTGCGATTAAGCTCTATTTTAACTGGGAACAATTTAGGTCAATTGGGAAATTTAGAATACCTACCTACAAAACAAGAGAATGAATTTTATATCAACAAGAATGAATTAGAGCATTTGGTTAATGGCAGCTCGAAAGAACAGCTTCATGCCTCTGCTCAAGACTATATAAAAAAAAATGAGCTTGAAAAAGCTTTACATATTTTACTCGCAAAACAATAATTATGGAAGTACAAGGAAAAATTAAAGTCTTAGGAGAAACAAAAGAATTTGGAAGTAACGGTTTCAGAAAAAGAGAAATGGTGGTCACTACTGAAGAGCAGTATCCACAGCACATCTTAATTGAATTTGTTCAAGATAAAACCAACCTATTAGACAGCTATAATGTTGGTCAAGATGTAAAAGTTGGAATCAACCTAAGAGGAAGAGAATGGGTAAGCCCTCAAGGAGAAACCAAATACTTCAATTCTTTGAATGGTTGGAGAATTGAAAATGCAGAGCAGAATAGTGCAGCAGGAGCCCCTCCTGTTCCACCTTCAGATCAGTTTGAACCGGTTCAAGATTTGAATGATGATGATGAGGACGATTTACCATTCTAAATCTAATTCAATTTAAGATCAAAAAGCTTCAGAGGAATTCTGAAGCTTTTTACTTTTAAAATACTCAAGGCAAAATGCCTTTGCATTTTATACCAAATTAAATTTATAATGTCATACGAATAAATTGAATTATACTACGACGTAGCTCAGCACAGGTTTTTTGATTGCTTGAAGTTGAAAATAATTAGCTTAGCCTTAGTTACGGTAATTATTTTTGATAAAAAGCAGGCGAAAAAAGCCTGTGCCGAATTCGTTTCGGTAAAACGATTTATGGAGATATTATAGGGTTAAATTGGTATTAGAAGTAGTTTTAATACTTTATTTTTAAATCATGTATAAACTCACGTCAGATATCATTTTTCCACACCCAAAATTCGCCGATGAAAAAGGCCTATTAGCCTTTGGGGGAGATCTTAGCTTAGAGCGGATAAAAGTTGCTTACGAAAATGGTATTTTCCCTTGGTATGAAGAAGGTCAACCTATTCTATGGTGGAGTCCAGACCCAAGAATGATTCTCTTTCCAAATAAATTAAATGTTTCTAAATCCATGAAAAAGCTTTTTAAAGAAAAAGCCTTCAGGGTCACATACAATGAGAATTTTGAATATATCATTAATAAATGTGCTAACATCAATAGGGAAAAACAAGACGGAACTTGGATCACAGAGGCCATGATTACTAGCTATATTGGACTCCACGAGGCTGGTATGGCCAAATCTATAGAAGTCTGGCAGGATAATAAGATTGTGGGCGGTCTTTATGGCCTGTTACTGAAAGACAAGAACGTATTCTGCGGGGAAAGTATGTTTACAGAGGTAGATAATGCTTCCAAATACGGCTTTATTACTTTGGTTAAAAACATGGAGAAAAATGGTATCCGCCTTATAGATTGTCAGGTGTATACCAAACACCTCGAAAGTCTTGGAGCAGAGGAAGTAAGTAGACACAACTTCTTAACCCTCTTACACGCTGAAATTGAAAATTAAGAAATCCGAGTTCCATTTACAATTTTATGATCTGGGGACAAAAGTGAAGTACCTACTTCAGAATCTACAGCTGCAAGGACTAAACACTCACTCATCATCGTAGCGATTTGTTTTGGAGGAAAATTGAGGACAGCGATCACTTGCTTTCCAATAAGAACTTGTGTCTCATAGAGTTCTGTAATTTGAGCCGATGAGCGTTTAATCCCTATTTCTCCAAAATCAATTTCTAACTGTATAGCAGGTTTTTTTGCTTGTTTAAATTGCTCTGCTTTAAGTATAGTTCCCACTCGCATTTCAACTTTTTGAAAATCAGACCAACTCAAATTGTGTTCAGAAGTATTCATCATAATATAGTTTAACTATAGGTTTTATCTATAGTGGAATCAGACAAAAGTAGCTTTTATTTATAAAGGCATTAACTAATAAAATATTAATTATGCCCTAGCTTTACATAAAATTAGTTTAATTATGAGTCAACAAGCCTTATTAAAACCCATAAAAATGGGTGATTTGGAATTGAAAAATAGAGTTATCATGGCACCTTTAACACGAAGTCGTGCCGACAATAAAGACAATACTCCAACAGACATGCACGTCAAATACTATACACAGAGAGCTAGTGCAGGTCTAATTATAAGTGAAGGATCACAGGTGTCTCCTGAAGCGATTGGTTATATTAATACAGCTGGAATCTACACGCCTGAACAAATAGAAGGTTGGAAAAAAGTGACCGATGCTGTTCATAAAGAAGATGGCAAAATATTTATACAACTTTGGCATGTCGGACGTATGTCCCACCCTGACTTTCATAATGGTGATAAACCTGTGGCGCCAAGTGCTGTAAATCCAAATGACAAAGCTTTCACTTACCAAGGTTTTATGGACACCGTAGAACCAAGAGCATTAACCACTGATGAAGTGAAAGAAACCGTACGAGATTTTAAAAGGGCTGCAAAAAATGCTGTGGAGGCTGGTTTTGATGGTATTGAAATTCACTCCTCAAATGGTTACTTAATCCATCAGTTCTTCAATAATACATCTAACCACAGAACAGATGAATATGGAGGTTCAAAAGAAAATAAAGCTCGAATCCTATTTGAAATCATTGAAGCTACAAAAGAATTCTTTCCAGAAAATAGAATTGGTGTGAGATTAAATCCTTCTTTGCATGGTGTTTTTGGTACCGAAGCAGACGAAGAAACAATTCCAACTTTTGAATATATTGTCGAAAAACTTAATGACTACGACCTAGCCTATTTACATTTATCAGAACCCTTTAATGATGTAAGTGATAAGGATTTTCTAGTCACCAATATTGCAGAACACTTTAGACCTCTTTATAAAGGAAACCTGATGATTAATGCAGGATTTAATCAAGAAAGTGGAAATAAAGTAATTGAAGATGGCAGTGCCGATATGGTAGCCTATGGTAGATTATTTATCTCTAACCCAGATTTACCAGTTCGTTTTGAAAAAAATGCAGAGCTTCAAAACTGGGATCGAGATACCTTTTATGTGCCTGGCGAAAAAGGGTACACCGATTATCCAAAATTGGAAGAAAAAAAAGTATCTTAATTTTTTTTAATTTTTAACACTAAAAGGTTTAACAATATTTAAATTTAGGTCGATTAATCATCGACCTTTTTTTATGACTCATTTTACCAAAAAAGACATTAGTGAACTCCCGAAACTGGAACGCATGCACCTCATTAATAGCTGTGGAGGAGTGAAATCTGGTAATCTCATAGGCACTATTTCCAAAGAAGGAACTACTAATTTAGCTATTTTCAATTCGGTTATACACCTTGGCAGCAACCCCCCCATGCTTAGCTTTATGTTGCGTCCTATAACTGTAGATAGAGATACTTACGAAAACCTCAAGGATACCAAACAATTTACAGTGAATCATATTCATGAAAGCTTTGTAGACAAGGCTCACCAAACCTCGGCCAATTATGACAAGTGGATTTCAGAATTTAAAGAAGTTGGTTTATCTGAAGAATATATTGATAACTTTAAAGCCCCTTTTGTAAAAGAATCTATCATCAAAATGGGTTGCGAGTTCATCAATGAATATTTCATCGAGGAAAATGGCTGTCGATTAATTATTGGAGAAATTCAACACCTTCTTTTCCCTAATGAGATCCAAGAAAAAGATGGTTTATTAAATTTATCTAAAGCAAAAAGTGCAGGAATTATTGGATTGGATGGATATGTAAGCACAGAACTTATTGAACGTTTTGCCTATGCAAGACCAGATCAAGATATTAAAGCCTTAGATTAAACATGGCACACAAGAAAATAAATTTACCCGAAAAGATCTGCCCTACTTGTGGGCTACCTTTTAGTTGGAGGAAAAAATGGGATAAAAATTGGGATAACGTAAAATATTGTAGCGAGAAATGCAGGAGAAACAAAAAATAACGATTGTTTGGTTTAGAAACGATTTACGAACTCGAGATCAAAAGTCTCTTTACGAGGCCTGTCAAAATGAAAACGCTGTTCTTGGCGTCTATTGTTTTGATCCAAGTCACTTTGAAACGACCCGATATGGGTTTAAAAAAACTGAAAAGTACAGGGCTAAGTTCTTAATTGAAAGTGTTGATCAACTTTCAAATAACCTTCAGCACTTAAACATAAGCCTTCACGTAGCACAAAAGCATCCTTCTGAAGTATTTAAACAACTCTCTGAACGGTATGAGATTACATCTGTTTTTTACCAAACTGAATGGACCCGTGAAGAGAAGAAAGTTGAAGCTAGGGTAAAATCAACTCTTCCAAATACTGATTTTATAGAAAACTACAATCAATTTTTATTTCACCCAGAAGACTTGCCCTACGATAGTTTCCAGGACATTCCAGAAGTCTATACCAACTTCAGAAAAAAATGTGAAAAGGAAAGTGAGGTAAGGCCAGAAGTTCCATTCCCTCAACCCCGACCTGCCCATCATTTAATAGAAGAAAGAAACCACGTACCCAGTCTATCAGATTTAGGTTTGGAAGACTTTGAAACCGATCCACGATCGGCCTTTCCTTTTCAAGGGGGAGAAAATGAAGCTTGGAAACGTATTGAACATTATTTCTGGGACACCAAAAAGCTACAGTACTATAAAAAGACTCGTAACGGTCTTTTAGGCACAGACTATAGTTCAAAATTTTCAGCCTGGCTTGCAAATGGCACTATCTCAGCCGTTTCCATTTACCACGAAGTCAAAGCTTTTGAGAAACAAGTGAAGAAAAACCAAGATACCTATTGGCTGATTTTTGAACTGATTTGGCGTGATTATTTCAAATATATATCGCTTAAACACGGCAACAAAATCTTTCAAATTGGAGGCGTATTAAATAAGGATTACGATTGGGGAAATAACAAAAAGGCCCTAAGAGACTGGATGCATGGCAACACACCAGAGGATTTTGTAAATGCCAATATGATAGAAATTAGAGAAACTGGCTTTATGAGTAACCGCGGTCGCCAGAACGTGAATAGCTATTGGGCCAAAGAATGGAAACAGGATTGGCGCATTGGAGCCGCCTATTTCGAATCTATGCTTGTAGATTATGACGTACATAGCAATTGGGGCAACTGGATGTATAATTCTGGTGTGGGCAATGATCCACGAGACCGAAAATTTAATATTAAAAATCAAGCTGATCGTTACGATAGTGGTGGAAAATATCAACGAACGTGGTTACAGAATAGTCTATTTTAGTAGCCAAGAACCTGCTATCGGCTATATCTTGATCTGGTAGCACTAGCAATAAATATCTAGCCAGAAGCATCTTTACAGTCACTTCTGTCAAGAAATAGTGCTAAAGCACTAGTTCCATCAAGGATACCGCTTCTATAAGGGTTATGAGATTTTGTGACCTTTTCGATGAGTTGAGATGAAGAAAATAAAATTCAGTTAAAAAAAGTGAAATGAAAAAAACATTACGATTAATCCTTGGAGACCAACTCAACCTCAACCACTCTTGGTTCGAAAATAAATCTGATGATGTGATTTATTTCATGACCGAAAATCAAGAAGAAACTGGTTATGTAAAGCATCACATTCAAAAAGTGGTGGCCTATTTTCTTTCGATGAGAAATTTTAAAAAAGACTTAGAATCCCAAGGACATAGAGTGATTTACTTTCAAATCGATGATAAAGTCAATCAACAAGTTTTATCCGATAATCTCGATAAAATTATTAAGGAGGAAGAGATAGAGCATTTTGAATATCTGTACCCAGACGAGTATAGGTTAGATATAAATCTGAAAACAATTTGCAAGAAGCTTAGTATTTCAAGTCAAGCTAAAGACACAGAACATTTCTTTACCCAAAGAGATGATGTAGAAAACTTCTATATGGGAAAGAAGGAAATGACGATGGAGTACTTTTACAGGGACATGCGTAAAAAGCATGAAATCATGATGCTTAACGCTAAAAAACCAGAAGGTGGTCAATGGAATTTTGATAAAAGCAACCGTAAAAAATGGACAGGGAAACCACCAATCCCCGAGTTTAAGGCCTTCGATAAGAATGTTGAGGGCGTTTTAAAACAAATTGAAACCATGGGCATTAAGACTATGGGTAGAATCGACCCAGAGAAATTCCCATGGCCAACATCAAGAAAAGAAAGCATAGAGGTACTCGATTACTTCTGTACACATCTTTTGGTCCACTTCGGAGATTATGAAGATGCTTTACATACAGATGAGAAGTTTTTGTTCCATTCTCGGCTATCGTTTGCTATGAATAGTAAAATGCTTTCTCCTAGAGAGGTTATAGAAACCACTTTAGACTATTACTACGAACACAAAGAAGAGATTGACATTTCGCAAATTGAAGGGTTTATAAGACAAATTCTCGGATGGAGAGAGTTCATGAGAGGAGTTTACTGGAAAGAAATGCCAGACTATAAATCCAAGAACGAGTTACAAAATACAAACAAACTTCCAGACTTTTACTGGACTGGTGATACTAAAATGAATTGTTTGAAACATGCGGTAAATCAAAGTCTAGACGATGCTTATGCACATCATATCCAACGCCTTATGATTTTAGGGAATTTTGCTTTGCTTACTATGACAGATCCCGATGAAGTGGATGCTTGGTATCTAGGAGTATACATAGATGCCATAGAATGGGTAGAACTTACCAACACCAGAGGAATGAGTCAATTTGCAGACGGTGGAATTGTGGCCACAAAACCTTATGTTTCTAGCGGGAGTTATATCAATAAGATGGGGAATTACTGCAAGTCCTGCCACTATTCTGTTAGTAAAAAAGAAGGTGAGGACGCGTGTCCATTTAATAATCTCTATTGGAATTTTCTTTACGAGAAACAGGAGCATTTCAAAAATAATCAACGCATGAATATGATGATGAGTCTTTTAAAAAAGATGAATAAAGAAACTTTAGACCACCATATCAGCCGATCTAAAGAAATAATAAAAAATCCTAGTAATTTTTAATATATTTAAGAAAAATCTATACTTTTGGGGCTTAATTAAAAATCAAAACAAAATGAAAAAATCAATTTTATCTGTCACGATAGCTGCTTTGCTAGGTTTAGGTGTAGTAAGCTGTAGGGAACAAAAAAGCGATGTTGAAGAAGCAGCAGACGATGTAGAAGAAACTATGGACGATGCTTCTGATGCAGTTGAAGATGCAGCTGAAGAAACTGGAGATGCTATGGAAGATGCAGCTGAAGAAACTGCAGAGGCTATGGAAGAAGGTGCTGAAGAAATGGAAGAAGCTACTAAAGAAGAAATGTAAGTCTTAGATTTAATCTAAAAACTTTATAAAAAGCTTATACAGTAAAATGTGTAAGCTTTTTAAGTTATATAAGGCTGCATTTGTTCCTGTAGCGCTTTAGCGTTGAAAGCTGCCTGAATTGCAAAATCTTTTTCTTGTGAAGCGTATATAATTCCTCTGGTAGAATTAATAATCAATCCATAAGTAGAGTTTAAGCCATACTCACAAACTTCCTTTAGATTTCCCCCTTGAGCTCCTACCCCTGGAATTAATAAAAAGCTATCCGGTAAGATTTGTCTTATTTTTTTTAAATAACTATACTTAGTGGCTCCAACAACATACATCAACTGCTTTGAATTTACCCATGTTTGAGAAGTTTTCAAAACACTCTCAAAAAGTAAAGTTCCCTTGTTTTCTAAAAATTGAAAATCTTTAGCTCCTTCATTGGATGTAAGGCCAAGCATAATAGCGTGCTTATCTTTAAATTGAAGAAAAGGTTCTATAGAATCTTTTCCCATATATGGCGCGACAGTAACAGAATCAAAACTCAAGTCCTCAAAAAAAGCTTTAGCGTACATCTTTGAGGTATTGCCGATATCTCCCCTCTTGGCATCTGCAATGGTGAATTGCTCTGGATAATGTTCGTTAATATAATTAATCGTTTTTTGAAGTGCATGCCAGCCCTCTAATCCATAGGCTTCATAGAAAGCTATGTTTGGCTTATACGCTATACAATACTCTTGGGTAGCTTCAATAATAGCCTTATTGAATTCAAAAATAGGATCGTCAAACTCTAGTAAATGCTTAGGGATTTTTTCTAAATCAACATCCAATCCCACGCAAAGCATGGATTTTTTCTTTTGAATTTGTTCAATAAGCTCTTGAAGTTGCATAATTGATTATAGATCGTCAGAAATATTTTTGAGTTTCTCTGTATTATCGACAAGTTTTAACTCACTGATAATTTTCTCTATGTCACCGTTTATGATATTATCGAGATCATAGAGGGTGAGGTTTATCCTATGATCGGTAACTCGACTTTGTGAATAATTATAGGTTCTAATTTTAGCGCTTCGGTCACCACTAGTAACCATAGAGCCTCGCTTTTCAGCATCCTCAGCTTGTTTTTTGGCCAGCTCCATTTCATACAGTCTCGACCTTAAAACCCTAAAAGCTTTCTCTTTATTTTTATGTTGTGACTTTTGATCTTGACATTGAGCTACAATTCCAGTAGGTTCGTGAGTAAGTCTTACTGCGGAGTAAGTTGTGTTTACAGACTGCCCCCCTGGTCCAGAAGAACAGAAATAGTCTACTCTTACCTCTTTTGGATTGACCTCAATATCAAATTCTTCGGCTTCTGGAAAAACCATTACCGTTGCAGCACTAGTGTGGACACGACCTTGAGTTTCAGTTTGTGGTACACGTTGAACACGGTGAACACCAGCTTCATATTTTAATGTTCCATACACCTCTTCACCTGAGACTTCAAATTGGATTTCTTTGTATCCTCCATTGGTCCCTTCATTATAATCTACAACATCTACTTTCCAGCCTTTATGTTCACAGTATTTGGTCAACATTCTAAAAATATCTCCTGCAAAAATACTGGCTTCATCACCCCCTGCTCCTGCTCGTACTTCTACTACAGCATTCTTTGCATCTTCTGGGTCTTTAGGGATAAGCATCATGCGTATCTTCTCTTCAAGCTTAGGCAATTCTACCTTAGCCTCGTCATATTGAAGTTTTGCCATTTCCACCATTTCAGCATCGGACTCGTTTGAAATAATATCATCAGCTTCCTTAAGGTTATCGGTGAGTTCTATATAAATCTCACGCTCATCCATAATAGCTTTGAGGTCTTTATACTCTTTTGATAGTTCTATATACCGCTTTTGCTTGGACATGATATCAGGCTGAATGATCAAATCACTCACCTCGTCAAATCTTTGTTTTATAAAGTTTAGTTTATCTAGCATAGGAATTTTATGTGTCGCAAATTTAAGTTATTTGAGGGGATTTTTTTTAACAGAAACCATCATAAAAATCAATAAATCTAAAATTATAGATTAAAGCTGTAGAGCGATTCCTATGCCAAGCTGCTGCTTAAGCTGGATTCTAGAACCGCCATTAACCATAGTGCCATCAGGAGCCTCCTCTCTAATTTTGATATCATCGTCGTATCTAATATGGGCACCTATGCTAGCACGCATAAAATTATTAATTTTAAAATTGAAAATTAGCTCCCAATCTACATCTATATTACCAAAATTGTTGATGTAATCTGAATATAGACTTATCCTATTTACAATAGCCGTACTCTCAAAAATTTTTTGCTCAAACTCATTGGTTACTAATATTCCAAACTCATTCCTAGAGGTCTTCCCCTCTCTTATAATATTTCCATCACTATCCATCACTGCGCTTCTTACACCAAACGCACCATCATTGGCTAATCGCTGATTTAGAACAAAGGTAGATTTTTGGGTAATTGGAGATAAGTAAAGCTCAAAGCTTTCGTCGGGTTGAGCATACTTGGCTCCAATACCAAGGAAAATATAGCCTGGTGCCATAAATTCTGAGATGGAAACTTCAGTATCTGGATAATTAAAACCTCTTGAAGCTTGAGTTTTATAACTAAATTTACCTGAATAAAACCAGTTAGAATTTTTAGAAACTTCATAACCAAAAGAAGAAATAAGTTCCAAATCATCCTCCGTTTTTATTAATTCCTGACCTTCTTGCTGGTTGATTCCATATCTAAACCGAAATTGATTATCCCACCTAAAACCTTTATTTCTATAGGTTCTTACTACATTCATCCCATACATTCCAGATATAGAGTTTGTTCCTCCTGCATTCCAATTCACAAAAGCTACTTCGCTTACATCTAAAGTAAATTCGTTCACTTGCTCCCAAAAGCTCGATCTACCTTTTCGAGGAATCAATTGGTTATAGGTAAATATATAGTTACCTAAGACATCGAAACTAGTATTGATTAAAGGCATAGGCCCTTTAGGATACAGAGTTTTACTAACAGATTCGATCTTCTGGATCTCACCAAAGGATTGTCCAAAACTTTTTGAGATAAATAATGAGAATAAAAAAAGGAGTAAAACTCTTTTCATTTTATTTATGAGTATTCAAAATGGCCATAAACTGAAGAGATTGAGAGAGATTTTGATACTGAAGCTTCTACTCTTCCTATAATCTTAGCATCTACATTAAAGGACTTGGAAATATCTACAATATCCTGAGCTATGGATTCATCAACATAGAATTCCATCCTGTGCCCCATATTAAAAACCTGATACATTTCTTTCCAATCGGTTTGACTTTCATCTTGTATGAGCTTGAATAACGGGGGAACTTCAAACATATTATCCTTAACAATGTGAAGATTCTCTATAAAATGAAGAATTTTTGTTTGTGCTCCTCCACTACAGTGGACCATTCCATCGATGGAAGCCCTTCCTAATTTTGCAAACACCTTTTTTACAATAGGTGCATAAGTCCGAGTGGGGGACAAAATCATTTTACCGACATTTGGAAGATCTTCTGAAATTTTTTCGGTTAATTTTTTAGAGCCAGAGTAGATCAAGTCTTTTGGAACTTTAGGATCGAAAGACTCTGGATAAGCTTCAGATAAGTAATTAGCTAAGACATCATGCCTAGCTGAAGTAAGTCCATTACTACCCATACCACCATTATATTCCGTCTCATAAGATGCTTGTCCGCTAGAGGAAAGCCCAACAATAACATTACCCGCCTTTATATTAGCATTGTCGATTACCTCATCCCTTCTTAACCTAGCAATTACAGTAGAATCTACAATAATTGTTCTTACCAAATCCCCTACATCTGCAGTCTCGCCTCCTGTAGTATGAATAGAAATACCATGATTCCTCAAATCTTCAACAATAGATTCAGTGCCGTTAATAATTTCAGCAATAACATCTCCAGAGATTACATTTTTATTTCTACCTATAGTTGAAGATACTAAAATATTTTCTGTAGCTCCAACACATAGCAAATCATCAACATTCATAATAAGGGCATCTTGAGCAATTCCCTTCCAAACCTTAAGGTCTCCTGTTTCCTTCCAATACAAATAGGCTAAAGATGATTTTGTACCAGCCCCATCAGCGTGCATTACGACACAATGGTCTTGGCTCCCCGCAAGATAATCTGGTATGATTTTACAAAATGACATTGGAAACAGGCCTTTGTCAATATTTTCTATAGCTTTATGAACATCTTCTTTTTGAGAAGATACTCCACGTTTGGCATATCTTGCTTGATCACTCATTTTAGGAAATTTGTTGCAAATTTATAAAAAATAAACCCAGTGTTATTAGATATCTAACACTGGGTTTAAAAAATAGTTTTTATAAACTCTTATTTAGTAAATAAGAGCTCTCTATATTTTGTCAATGGCCAGATTTCATCATCAACCAAAAGCTCTAACTTATCGCAATGGTACCGGATATCATCAAAATAAGGCTTCACATTATCACAGTAAGCAAAAGCCTTTTCAGTTGGATCTTCTATAGAATTAGCTTGTTTTCTTGCATTTATCATTTGGTCTACTTCTTCATTAATTTTTTCAATGTGTTCTGAAATAGCTTCAATAATATTCATCTGTTGTTTAGCTTGACCCTTAAAGTTAGACCCATAAATCTCTTTTAAACCCTTTACATTCTCGATGAGGATATTTTGATACTTAATAGCTGTAGGAATAATGTGGTTTCTTGCAATATCCCCCAAGACCCTTCCTTCTATTTGAATGTGTTTTGAATAATCCTCGATTTCAATTTCATACCTAGCTTTAACTTCGATCTCGTTCATAATGTTTAATTCACCAAATAAATCAATAGCCTTTTTAGAGATTTTAGCTTTTAAGGCTTCAGGTGTGGTTCTATGGTTACTTAGACCTCTTTTTTCGGCCTCTTTCTGCCAAGCATCTCCATATCCATCACCCTCGAAGCGAATCTTTTTAGAAGATTTAATATACTCTCTGAGAACATTGAAAATAGCATCGTCTTTTTTCATTTTCTTATCAGAGATAAGACCATCGACTTCAACCTTAAATTCTATTAATTGTTTTGCGACAATAGCGTTTAGAACTGTCATTGGATCCGCACAATTTGCTGTAGAACCCACAGCTCTCAATTCAAATTTATTTCCTGTAAAAGCAAAAGGAGAAGTTCTGTTTCTGTCTGTATTATCAAGAAGTATCTCGGGTATCTTTCCTACAACATTTAACTTAAGTTCAGTTTTTTCCTCTGGCGACAATTTACCATTTGTTACTTTTTCCAGTTCATCAAGTACTTTTGTAAGTTGAGAGCCTATAAAAACAGACATTACAGCAGGAGGAGCTTCATTAGCTCCCAACCTGTGATCGTTGGATGCTGAAGCTATTGTTGCTCTTATAAGTTCCTCGTTTTCATAAAATGCTTTAATTGTATTTATAAAAAAAGTAAGAAACCTCATGTTTTTCATAGGGGTTTTACCTGGACTCAATAAGTTAGACCCTGAGTCGGTTGCTAAAGACCAGTTATTATGTTTTCCACTCCCGTTGACTCCCTGAAATGGTTTTTCATGGAAAAGAACTTTAAAATAATGACGCTCTGCAACTTTGTCCATGACGTCCATCAATAAGGAATTATGGTCTACAGCTAAGTTGACTTCTTCAAAAATAGGCGCCAATTCAAATTGATTTGGTGCTACTTCATTATGCCTTGTTTTTACTGGAATACCCAGAAGCATACACTCTCTTTCCAAATCTCTCATATAATTGAGTACACGACTTGGAATAGATCCAAAATAGTGATCATCCAATTGCTGGCCCTTTGCTGGGGAGTGACCAAGAAGTGTTCTACCAGACATCATCAAATCTGGTCTAGTGGAAGCTAATGCAGAGTCTACTAAAAAATACTCTTGCTCCCAGCCCAATGTGGTTATAACTTTATTGACTTTTTTATCGAAGTACCTCACGACATCTGTGGCTGCTTTATCTAAAGCAGAAACTGAACGCAATAAAGGCGTTTTATAATCTAAAGCTTCTCCCGTATAGGAGACGAATATTGTTGGAATACATAAGGTTGGACCCCAAACAAATGCGGGAGATGAAGGATCCCAAGCAGTATATCCTCTAGCTTCAAACGTGTTTCTAATACCTCCGTTTGGTAAACTAGAAGCATCTGGTTCTTGTTGAACTAATTGAGAACCGCTAAATTTTTCCATAGCGCCACCATCCTCTGTAGTTTCAAAAAAAGCATCATGCTTTTCAGCTGTAGAACCCGTAAGTGGCTGAAACCAGTGTGTATAGTGTGTAGCTCCTTTTGAAATCGCCCACTCTTTCATACCGGCAGAAATATTTTCCGCAAGTGACCGATCTATTTTTTGACCTTTCTCAGTAGCATTCTTTAAGCTTTCATAAGCATCTTTAGTTAAATACTGACGCATAGCCTTTTGGTTAAAGACATTTCTGCCAAACATATCTGAACGTCTCTCGTCCTCTTGAATTTTAACAGGAGTTCTATGAAGTGTTTCTTTTAATGCATTGAATCTTAAAATAGCCATAATACGTTTTTAATTTTTGTGCACCAAATGTAATTAATTTTCGAATAATATATCAAAAATAAGGGGGGTAATCTTTTAAACTATTTAAAACCATCAAACACCCCCATTTTTTAAGGGCGAAAGGCTAGTAAAACAAATAAAATGTAGGCTAAAAATAATATGACTCCTTTATATCTAGAGATAACTTTTTTTGGTGGTATAAAAATCAATGGAACAAGAATAAATGAAAAGCCTATCATCCAGAAAATATCATTGGTCAGGATTTCTTCGGACTGAAGAAAAATGGGCTGGATTATCGCAGTAAGCCCAATAACAGAACCAATATTGAAGATATTGGACCCTATTAGATTTCCTAATGATATACCTTTTTCCTGCTTTAAAGCAGCAATAACAGAAGCTGCAAGTTCTGGTACGCTTGTCCCTATTGCAATCATGGTCACAGAAATGACTCTTTCGCTTACTCCAAAAGATTCAGCTATGCCTACCGCGCCATCTACCAGCCATTCTGAACCAAAATAAAGCCCAGCAGCACCAATAAACAACCATAGTGTAATTTTAAATCCAGAGGTCTGCTCTAGGCTTGGATCCACCTCACTTTCGGTTCCCGCACCTTTAGTTCTAGCTTTTTTAATGAGTACCCCCAGAAAAACTACAATAACTAGAAGAAGAGCTCCTCCTTCTAGTCTTGAAATATTCTCTCCAGTATATAAAAAGAGATACATCATTCCTGTTAAAATCATCATCACCGGCCAATTGAACTTTAAAAAGTCACTGTCGGTTTCCATAGATGAAATGATAGCCGTTAATCCCAACACCAAGCCGATGTTTGCAATATTGGAGCCAATAACATTCCCAAGGGAGATATCAGAATAGCCGGCCAATGCTGCTTGCAAACTGACCAGTAACTCTGGAGCAGATGTAGCAAAAGAGACTACAGTAAGCCCAATGATCATTTTAGAAATGTTAAATTTAAAAGACAAAGCAACAGATGACCTCACTAAAAACTCACCCCCAATTACCAAAAGGATTAATCCTATTAACACTAAAAAAATGTCCATCGAAAATATTTTTAGCGAAAATAGGATTTTGTAAGATATGCTTTATAAAAAATAGTTTTGATATTCTGAAATTTATAAATCAAACGAGAGCGTAAGCATATAATTATTAAAAACACTTTGAACCTGTGCTTCTTGAGAAAAATCAGTTTGATACAAAATGTTTTGTCTATCTTGTTCCATACGTTGATAAGATAGGTCTAAAGTCGTGTTCCCGAACGAAAAGCCTAAACCAAACGAATATCCAAAGGTATCATCCAAAAATACCTTGTTATTATATGGACTCTCTTGTAGGAAATATCCTGCACGAAGGCTAGTGTTAAGAATCCTATACTCCCCACCAAAATTATAAGTGGCGGCGCCCGTTAGCAGGTTCGAAATATCTTGATTTTGAATATCAAAACCGTCGGAAGTAAATTCCATAGCGGAAAAATCTTTATAACTATAATCGAAGCTAAGTAAACCCGAAGCTCCAAAAACATAAGCTGTACTTAAGGACACACGTCCTGGTGTTTTAAAATTGTAATCTGGATAGATATTTAACACATTTGGATCTACAAGGGCTACATCTTGACTAGCGCTAATAGTTTCTAATCTTTGTGAAAGCTCATCAGATATGTTCATCCAAGTAGGTGTGTCGTATGTGAATCCTAATCTCCACCCCTCAGTAACTTTAAATATCCCTCCAAATTGCAAAGAAATTCCGCTCCCACGAGTTCTCAATTCATTATCAAAAAATATATCATTAATTCCTGTGGGCTCTGAATTAAATTCATCGAAACGAGTTAATCTTCTATAATCCAAAAAGTGAATATTAAAATTGACTCCTAGATGAATTCTGTCACCGATCTGACCTCCGCCGTTAAGGGTGTATTTACCAGAGCTACCTCTGGTTTGTTCAAAATAGTTTTGAGTAAAATTATTACCAAAAACGTTAGATAAATAACTTGCATTTTGAAAATCTAGTGGATCTTCTGCATTGATCAAAAAAGCTTCATAACCTAAATAAGCCTGCTGAATATCAAAACTCTCCCTTTCCCCTAGGAATTGATACAAATCTCCAACACTTTCGCCTGATCTTGGTGTTAACAAATCCAATGGGACTCCCTGTGCTCTATTCAAAAAATAATCTGAAATACTTTCAGAATTATTCCCGCGAAATCTCAACTCATCATCAAAAGTATTGGTTCTATTGTATGAAAAGCCTAGAGTTAACTTATTAAACACTGCATTCTCATTATTGGTTTCAAATACGAATACAGCCCCAATTTGATTTAAATCAAAATCGGTTTCACTAGTAGAACTGAGGATTGAATTATTTCCATAAAAAGAATCATTATTAATTGATGTGAAATCTACGGACCCCGAAAATTTATTAGTTAGAAAAACAGCGGAACTTGCCGGGTTGATATTGATAGCTGAGATATCTCCGCCCAAAGCCCCAAAAGCTCCACCCATTGCTGTATATCTAGCGGTTCCATTTACTTCCTGGGTGGAAAACCTTAGAGCATCTGTGATATCTTGAGCCATCACACTGAAACTCAAAAGCATAAAAGGGATTATAAAATATTTCATCTTTAACTATTTTTGAGTTTTACATTATCTTCCACCTCGACCACCAGAGCTTCTACCCCCGCTACTTCTTCCTCCAGAACTTCTTCCACCAGAACTCCTAGATGAACCTGAACTTCTCATACCCGAGCTTCTAGATGAACCCGAGCTTCTATTTACCCCAGAACTTCGTGAAGAATTTCCTGAGGATCTTACAGCTCTATTGGATGTAGATCTAGAAGATGAGTTCCTGTAAGTAGAATTTTGTCTTGCACTCACATTATTTGAATTTCGAATTCCAGATCTAGAATAATTGGAGGAGCTTCTAGCCCCTACATTTCTCGGGTTGTTCACTCTGTTGGAATATCTAGAAGAATTAGATCTAGAAGTCCTGCCAACATTAGACCTGTTTGACGATGCTCTAGTCACATTAGATCTTGATCTATTTGAATTTGCTCGTGAAATATTTGACCTATTGTTAGCATAATCACTTCTAGATAAGTTCCGCGATCTTGAGTTACCTCTATAAGAGTTGGCGAAGCTATTTCTTCCATAAAAACCTCCAAATCCTCCAAAGAAAGGATTACCAAATCCAGGCCCGTAGAAACCACCAAACCCTCCATAGAAACCTCCAAAAAATGGGTTACCGAATCCAAATCCTGGGCCGTAAAATCCTCCTCCGAATCCACCGAATCCTCCACCAAAGAAAGGATTACCAAAGCCAAAGCCTGGGCCGTAAAATCCTCCCCCGAATCCACCGAATCCTCCCCATCCGCCGCCGAATCCGCCAAATCCACCACCGAAGAAAGGGTTTCCAAAACCAAAACCTCCCATACCCATTCCATTAAATCCGTTATCAATGTAGTTTATAGTAACGGATGTAGGATTAGTTCCCCAACCTGCATTATTTCCGTTATAAATAGGCTCTTCATAATATCGCTCTTCCCTAGGGTAAGTTATAGTATCTGAGGCATAATTGTCTATATCTGTAAAAACTTCATTATTTGAGTTTCTAGCTTCGGATATCCTCTGACCTTGATCAGAAAAAAATTTTGAATAGGTATCAGAAGTTTTTCGGGGAACATTTGATGGATCAACTCTTCTTTGTTGTAAATTCTCGTTAGAAGCTGACCTTCTAGTCTCTGAAGGGACGCTAGATCCATAAATTCCATCACTAGTAGAATTTACATTTCTGTAAGAAGAACACGAAGTCAAGAAAACCACAGATAGCATTCCTAATAAAAATGGGCTAAAAATTTTGCTTGATTGTATCATAACTTGTGGTTTTTGTAATTACTATTATCAAATTTAGTTAGTTTTGCGCTAACAAATATAACTATTAACACAGGTGCAACATTTGTGCCAAATGAAATAAGATGGGAAAGAGCCTAACAAGTAGAGAAGAAGATTATTCTAAATGGTATAATGAATTGGTGGTAAAAGCTGATCTCGCAGAAAATTCTGTGGTGAGAGGTTGCATGACGATAAAACCATACGGATATGCCATATGGGAAAAAATACAAGCTGAACTGGACTCTAAGTTTAAAGAAACGGGTCACGAAAACGCGTACTTCCCTCTATTTGTGCCAAAATCCTTATTTGAGGCTGAAGAAAAAAATGCAGAAGGTTTTGCTAAAGAGTGTGCTGTTGTGACCCATTATAGATTGCAAAGTGACCCTGATCGTCCAGGAAAATTAAGAGTAGATCCAGAAGCTAAACTAGATGAAGAGTTGGTGGTAAGACCTACTTCTGAGGCCGTTATTTGGAATACGTTTAAGGGCTGGATACAATCTTACAGAGATTTACCTTTAAAAATTAATCAATGGGCTAATGTTGTAAGGTGGGAAATGAGAACTCGTCTCTTTTTAAGAACAACAGAGTTCCTATGGCAAGAAGGCCATACAGCTCATGCTACCAAAACAGAAGCTGTTGAAGAAGCAGAACTCATCAATAATCTTTACGCGAATTTTGTTGAAAAATTTATGGCGATACCAGTTATACAAGGACTAAAATCTGAAAGCGAAAGATTTGCTGGTGCTGAGGAAACGTATTGTATAGAGGCCTTAATGCAAGATGGAAAAGCTTTACAAGCAGGAACTTCTCACTTTCTAGGTGAAAATTTCGCAAAAGCTTTTAATGTAAAATTCACTTCAGACCAAGGCAAACAAGAATATGTGTGGGCAACAAGCTGGGGAGTTTCAACACGACTTATGGGAGCTTTGGTCATGACCCACTCCGATGATAACGGGCTGGTATTACCTCCCAACTTAGCGCCAATTCAGGTTGTTATCGTCCCTATTTTCAAAAATGAGGAGCAATTAGAACTCATTAGCGAAAAAGCAAATCTTATAGCAAATGATCTTAAGTCAAAAGGAATTCGAGTGAAGTTTGATAACAGAACGACACATAAACCAGGCTGGAAGTTTGCTGAATATGAATTAAAAGGTATTCCATTAAGAATCGCCATTGGACCTAAAGATTTAGAAAAAGGAACTGTAGAACTGGCCAGAAGAGATACATTATCCAAGTCTTTTGAAAATCAGGAAGGTTTAGCAGTAGTTATAGAAAATCTATTGAAAGATATTCAACAAGATTTATTTGCTAAAGCTGAGGCTTTTAGAGATGATCATATCACTAAAGTAGATACTTTTGAAGAGTTTAAAGATGTTTTAAATTCTAAAGGGGGTTTTCTTTTTGCCCATTGGGACGGGACTTCAGAGACCGAAGAGAAGATTAAAGAGCTCACTAAAGCCACCATTAGATGTATCCCTCTAGAGCAAACAAAAGAGACTGGAAAGTGCGTGTTTTCAGGAAAAGAATCCAAGCAACGCGTTTTATTTGCAAAAGCTTACTAATTTTCAGAGAAAAGATTTGTGCAATTTAAATAATTAGTTATTTTTGCACTCGCTATTTTAAGGTCCGTTCGTCTAGGGGTTAGGACGCCAGGTTTTCATCCTGGTAACAGGGGTTCGATTCCCCTACGGACTACTATTTTACGTTCATTAATTATTATTAACACGGTCCGTTCGTCTAGGGGTTAGGACGCCAGGTTTTCATCCTGGTAACAGGGGTTCGATTCCCCTACGGACTACTACTAAAATTTTATATTTAAAAATTATGGCTAATCATAAATCAGCATTAAAAAGAATAAGAAGCAACGAAGCTAAGCGATTAAGAAATCGCTATCAACATAAAACGGCTCGTAATGCTATCAAAAGATTAAAATCTACAGAAGATAAATCTGAAGCGACCAAAAGTCTTCCAGAAATCATCTCCATGATTGATAAATTGGCTAAAAAGAATATTATACACAATAATAAAGCAGCCAATTTAAAATCGCAGTTGACCAAACATGTTGCTGCAATGTAGTAGTTGTTATTAAAAAGTTTAATGGTCTCTATACCAAGAGGCTATTTTTTTTATCAAATTTTTTATTAATAATAAGTCTAAATAAATATAGATATCTAAATTTGTAAAAAAAGGATATGAAAAACTATTTTTATGTAATTATTATGGCAGCTTTTGTTTTTGGTTGTAAATCAGAACCAAAAGAAGAGAAAGTTGAAGAACTTACCGTTTATACTCACAGGCATTATGAATCGGATCAAGCGCTTTTTAAACTTTTTGAAAAGCAAAATGACATTAAATTAAATGTAGTCAATGCTAGTGCTGACGAACTTATCCAAAAAATGAAATTGGAAGGGAAACAATCTCCTGCAGATGTTCTCATTACTGTAGATGCAGGAAGATTGTACAGAGCCAAGTCTGAAGGTTTACTTCAACCTATTTCAAATTCACTTATTGACTCTATTGTCCCAGCCAACTTGAGAGATACAGATAAACACTGGGTTGGTCTTACCAAAAGAGCTAGAGTGATAGCGTATTCCAAAGACAGAGTCGATCCAAATGATTTATCAACCTACGAAGATTTAACATCTGAAAAGTGGAAAAATAAAATTCTGGTAAGAAGTTCTTCAAATATTTATAATCAATCTCTTTTAGCCTCTCTAATTTCGAATAGAGGTAAAGATTTTGCTGAAAATTGGGCTAATGGTTTGGTTGAAAATATGGCTAGATCTCCAAAAGGGAATGACAGAGATCAAGTGAAGGCGGTTGCTAATAACGAAGGAGACCTTGCCATAGTAAATACCTACTATATAGGAAAATTATTAAACTCTGAAGATGAAAGTGAGTTAGAAGCTGGAAATAGTGTTGGTATATTTTTTCCTAATCAAGATACATCAGGAACTCATGTTAATGTGAGTGGCATTGGTGTTGCCAAGTACGCTCCTCATAAAGGAAATGCGATAAAATTTATAGAGTTCCTTCTACAGGAAGAAGCCCAAAAAATATTTGCAGGATCAAATTATGAATACCCTATCAATAGAAATGTTGAACCCGCGAAAATTCTAAAAGGTTGGGGAAGTTTCAAAGAAGACACTCTCCAATTAAATGAATTGGGAGAAAATAATAAAGAAGCTGTCATCATATTTGATAAAGTAGGTTGGAAATAAATAGCCCTTGAAAATAACTGACAGATTTTATAAATTTAAAAGAGACCTTAATAAATGGTCTCTTTTCTTGGTTTTGATAGTTGCTGCAGTAGCTATTCCTATATTAACGGTCATCTTTAAACTTTTTGATGGACCAGGCGAGAGCTGGACACATATTGTAAATTATGTCCTTGTAGATTATTTGGTAAACTCATTTATACTTTCCCTTTTATGCTCTGTATTCGTTATCGTTTTTGGGGTAACAACAGCATGGTTGGTCTCTAGGTTTGAATTTCCATTTAGAAAACAATTAGAATGGCTATTAATATTACCACTTTCAATACCAGCTTATATAATGGCTTACTCTTATGCAGGCATATTTGGTTATTCTGGACTATTTTCTTCTGCAGTTGAACTATTAGGTATTGAAAACTTCAGTATTGACTTCATGAATATATATGGCTTGTCCTTTGTTTTAAGTATATCTTTATTTCCTTATGTCTACGTAAGTAGCAGAACTTTTTTCTTAGCACAAGCAACCAATTTACTTGAAGCCTCAAGAATGCTGGGTATCACTGAATTTAAATCATTTTTTAAATTAATTCTTCCTTTAGCTCGCCCTGCCATTATTGCTGGATTGGTTTTAGTATTGATGGAAGTTTTAAATGATTATGGAGCTGCTAGCTATTATGGAGTCAGTACGTTTACCACAGGTATTTTTAGATCTTGGTTCTCTCTTGGAGAACCTGAAACAGCTATCTATTTATCAGCTATACTTTTGGTCATCGTCTTTGGACTCATTATTTTTGAAAAATGGCAAAGACGACACATAAAATTCACTTCGGCTAAGTCCTCGAAACAACAGCATAATTCAAGAATAAAGCCCACAAAAAGAAAACAAGTAGTCTTTAGCCTCATCTGCCTTTTACCTGTTTTTATAGGTTTTTTTCTACCTGTAACACAGTTGCTTTTCTGGGTTTCACAAACCTTTACAAAGGTGTGGAGTGTAGATTTTATCGGAATAACCTTACAGAGTTTCGGTATCGCTTTCCTGACTTCTTTGATGACGGTTTTGATCGCCCTCCTCCTACTATTCTTCTCTAAATGGAATAAAATTGGTTTTTTAAAGACCACATCAAAACTAGGCGTTATGGGATATGCCATACCAGGAACTATTATCGCTATTGGCGTCCTAATTCCAAGTATTTATTTAGATAAATGGCTTATAGAGCAAGGCATTACTTCAAAACTAATTTTGAATGCGACTCTTATTGCCTTGGTATATGCTTACGTGGTAAGATTCTTAGCTGTTGCTTATCAACCTCTAGAATCCTCAAGTCTAAAAATTGATAGAAGCTTATCCGATTCCTCCAAGGTTTTGGGTAAAGGAAATTTTAGAACATTTTTTAAAATAGAATTCCCTCTTATAAGAGCAGGTTTACTTAGTGCATTCATTTTAGTATTTATAGATATCTTAAAAGAGCTACCTTTAACTCTTATCATGAAGCCTTATAATGTAAATACCCTAGCCGTAAAAGCTTTTGAATATGCAAGCGATGAAATGGTGAGATCTGCTGCTCTTCCATCTCTTCTAATAATATTAACGGCTTTAGTCCCCGCTATTTTTTTAAATAAATTACTTTTGAAGAATGCAAACAACTCTTAACATAAAAAACCTTACTAAATCCTTCGATCAAGGAAAAGTAAAAGCTTTGGACGATGTCAACTTTTTTGTCAACAAAGGAGATATATGTGCAGTTGTTGGTGAAAGTGGAAGTGGAAAAACAACCTTAATTCGACTTATTGCAGGATTAGAAGAATTGGATTCTGGTGAAATTCATATTGAAAATAAACTGGTGGCCTCGATAAAGAAAAACATAGCTCCAGAGAAGAGAGATGTAGGTATGGTCTTCCAAGAATATGCTCTTTTTCCACATCTTTCAGTTTTGGAAAACGTTGTTTATGGGATTAAAACCTCTAAAGCTAAGAAAGAAAGAGCTTTGGAAACCTTAGAACTCGTTGGTCTTAAAGGCTATGAAAAACGCTATCCACATGAATTATCTGGAGGACAACAACAGCGAGTAGCCCTAGCTAGAGCCCTAGCGCCGAAGCCTTCTGTTTTAATATTGGACGAGCCCTTTAGCAATCTAGATGCTATGATGAGGCATCGCTTGAGAAATGAGGTCTTTAATATTATAAAAAAAACAGGGGTCACTGCAATTTTCGTTACGCATGATACTCAGGATGCGCTAGCTGTTGCCGATGAGATTTTGATTTTACAAAATGGTAAATTAGTCCAAAAGGACGAAGCTTCTGAATTGTATAAAAAACCCCAATCTATCTATGTCGCCTCCCTATTTGGAAATACCGTTCAGCTCAATAAGGGGTTACAAATTGCTTTTAAATGTCCACTAAAAGAAGATTGTTGTCATGCGATAAGAAATGAAAATCTTACAGTCAATAAGGACTGTGACTATGTTTCTGAAGCTGAGATATTAAAGAGAACTTTTCTTGGCACTCATTCTCAATTACTCCTTAAGTTAGACAACGGAGAGCATTTAACGGTGGTAACTAATGAGCCTGTTCTGGGAAAAACCATTAAAATTGGTTTTAATTCCAAGGACTTGTTAGCTTTCGACGAATAATACCACTATTGCCCTCTTAAGAAAATCACAGTACTTATAGTTTTTAGAAAGATTCTTAGGTCTAAAAACACACTTCGATGCTTTATATAGTAAAGATCGTACTGTAGTTTTTCAATCATATCCTCATTAGAATTGGCGTACTTTGTATTCACTTGAGCCCATCCCGTAAGGCCCGGCTTTATCACTTGACGGACTTCATAAAAGGGAATTTTTTTGAATAAGCTTTCTACAAACTCGGGCCGCTCTGGTCTTGGACCAATTAAACTCATATCTCCAATAAGGACATTATAAAATTGAGGAATCTCATCCAATCGTGTTTTCCTCAAAAACTTCCCAAATTTGGTAATACGAATATCACTTTTAGAGGCAAGCTGGGCTCCGTCTGCTTCAGCATTTTTCACCATGGTACGTAACTTCACAATATAAAATTCCATTCCAGATTTCCCAATCCTTAGTTGTTTATAAAATAAACTACCTCTATTGGCCATAAGGTTAGCAATTAAAATGAAGGGAATGATAAGTATGCAAAACAGCAAACCCACTAAACTTATAAGGATATCGACTACTCGATAATACAAAAGGTACAATCTGTTTTGATTACTCCTACTGAAGGGGAAATAAAAGTAAAAATCATTATTTATTTGTTGAACAGGAACTTTACTGGTTATTTCTTCGTAAACATATGCATACGCTTTAATTGGGAAACCCGTTTTTAAAAGAGGGACTAAAGCCTGGTATAATTCTGCACTCAAGCCATCAAAAGAATTCGCTACAACAATTTCGCTTACACCTTTTTCAATCACGATACTTTTAAGATCCTCTATCTTATAAGATTCAAATAGTTTAGAGGTTTTATTTTTTAAGGAAATAAAGCCTTTAATCTCATAATTGGGATCGTTTTGGAGCAAATCTTGACCTAATTTATCAATTTCAAATTCATCGCCAACAATAAGTACGCGCTTAAAAAATCTAGGAGAAGCTATTAATCCGATATAGAGAAATCTCCAAACAATGAGTGTCGATAGGATAATTCCAAAAAAATATAAAATTTGAAACCGATTGTCTGGAAGAGGTGGTGAAAGGATTGGTGTTAACAGAAAAAAGAGAGTGACAAGGAGACAAGTTAAGGTCACATTTTTGATCGTCGCTTTTCTAGATTCTGCTTTTTGAAGGTCGTAAATTTCGAAAACAGTTCCAAATAAAAGAAGATAAAAACCAAGTGTAAGCAACCAAATCCAAACACTGGACTTGAACGAAAAATAAGTGAACTTAAAGCTTTCTGAAGTTAAATAAAGTGCTAACCATACGAACAGCACGTCAAAAACTCTTAATAATACCTTTCGCTCAGATATTTCAAAATGAGTAGTTGAATTAGTTTTCATTTATTTAGAATGACTAAGAGTAAATTTATAAAAAGTTATCAATAATAGTCTAGGGATGGAATTTACTTTTTAAACTTTGTTTTGATTAATTTCTTTTTAGAACCCTCATTTTTAAACTAAATTTGAAAAAAAAATTATATTGAAAACTATACTTTTAGCTGTTGCTACAGGTTTACTTCTTGCCTTAAGCTGGCCAACAAATGGATGGAGTGTATTGAGTTTTATTGGTTTCGTCCCTTTACTTTTTGCTGAATTTACTATTAGAACAACTCATACGCAAAGAACAAACCTCAAGGTTTTTGGCCATGCGTATTTAGGTTTTCTCCTTTGGAATAGCATTACCACCTTTTGGCTTTACTACTCAACACCGTTTGGGGGAATTTTTGCCATACTTGCTAACTCCTTATTGATGAGTCTTGTCTTTTTGATCTATCATATTGTTGCAAAACGAGTTGCTTTTACAGCGGCTTCCTCGTTTTTTGTGGTGCTATGGCTCAGTTTCGAGAAATTGCATTTGGGCTGGGAATTTTCATGGCCTTGGTTAAATTTAGGAAATGTATTTGCAAATGATATCTCATTAATACAATGGTATGAGTATACGGGTACTTTTGGTGGTAGCCTTTGGATTTTAGCAAGTAATTTCATTCTCTTAAAAGGGCTTATTCTTTATTTACAACATAAAGATTCAAAAATTATAGTAAGCAGTGGAATAAGACTTGCTCTGCTTATAGGGATCCCTATAGGTATTAGCCTTCTTTTAAGGCCCGAAACTAGTGTTGACAATAGCATCGAAACTATTGTCCTTCAACCCAATATAAATCCTTATACTGAAAAATATAATACAAATGATCAGGGGATTTCTAAAGATTTAATAGACTTAACTCAGCCTCTATTGAACAAAAACCCACAGCTGCTTATCGCTCCAGAAACTGTCTTTGCTGAAGGTACAGAAATTACAAGCTATACCTATTCTGAAGCTCGAAGCTTTTCAAAACTCTTACTCGAAAAAAACGATCAACTCAATTTGGTTTTTGGAATTTCTATGTATGAATTGCTAAAAAAAGAAACTGACTTATCTCCTCAAAGCAATTTTTTAAGAAAAGGGCTTTGGTTTAATGACTACAACAGCGCTGTTTTTGAAAAAAAGGGTTCTAAAACTCAATTTTATCATAAATCTAAGCTTGTTGTAGGCGTAGAAAATTTTCCCTATCAATCTACCCTTAAACCTATACTTGGAAATATTATGATAGACCTTGGTGGTACGGTCGCTATGAAAACCACCCAGCCAGAACGCAGCGTTTTTAAACTGAATACGGGCTATAGTGTTGCTCCCATTATTTGTTATGAATCTGTATATGGCGAATTCGTGAATGGTTATGTCAAAAATGGAGCAAATGCCCTCGCCATAATAACCAATGATGCCTGGTGGGGAGAAACTCAAGGTCATCTACAACACTGGAGTTATGCACGATTAAGAGCTATTGAAACGCGACGTGCTGTAGCACGAAGTGCGAATACTGGAATTTCCGGTTTCATAGATAAGGACGGTGAAATTATCAAAAAGACAATCTATAATGAAAAGACAGCCCTGATTTACGATTTGCCCCTTTATGAAGGACAAACGTTCTATGTTAAACACGGGGATTACATACCACGTATAGCAAACTTTTTAGCCTTGTTTATTTTGCTTTTCGGAGTCACCCGAAAAAGAAAATAAATCAACTTATCTTCTGCAATGCCAAGGACAATAGGATATAAACAAAAATTATAATTGGAATAGCTGCAAATTGAAAGGTTACCAATAAAATAATACTTAAAACGACGATTAGATACCTATACCAATTTTCAGAAAGCTTTAAGTTAGAAACCTTTAATGCAAACAGCTTAAGCTCGGCATTCAATAGTAAAACACTCAAAACTGATATCGCTATAAGAAAATAGGTATTTTGAATTAATTCTGATAAAAAAGAATTGGGATGATAGTCCAAAATGAGGCCGAAACTGAGAATTAAAAGAGCATTGGCTGGAGTGGGCAGACCTATAAAACTATCCGTTTGTCGATCATCAATATTAAACTTAGCAAGTCTATAAGCTGAACCCATGGTAATAATTAGACCTATAAAGACAACCCAACTGGTTTCAGTGGAAAAAAAAGTGAGATTAGAAGCAGAGGAGTTCAAGGACTTAAACAGAAGTTGACACATAACTAGTCCCGGAACTAAGCCACTAGTGACCATATCTGCTAATGAGTCTAATTGTAAACCCAAGTCGCTTTTCACTTTCAAAGCCCTGGCCGCTAAACCATCAAAAAAGTCGAAGAAAATTCCAATGCAAACAAATACGGTTGCTGCTGTCAAATTATCTTGGACCGCAAATACTGTTGCCATACACCCTGATAATAAATTGAGAAGTGTTATAAAGTTTGGAATTTGTTTTTTAATCATATTTTCAATAACTATCTAGATTTGATACAATAAGAAAAAGCAAAATAAGTTTTAATATTATTAATTATAGCATCTTTGCTAAAAAAATTATCGCATTGAAGAGGCTTATCCTTACATTAACTCTTGCATTGTCGTGTTCAGTTTTTTCACAAACTGCAAAATATTCTAATGAATTTCTGAATATAGGCGTAGATGCGGCTTCATTTGGTATGGCAAATGCGGTAACTGCAACCACTAATGACGTTAATTCTGGGTATTGGAATCCTGCTGGACTGGTAAACCTAGAAGATAACCAAGTCTCGGCTATGCATGCCAATTATTTTGCAAACATTGCTACTTACAATTATATAGCTGGCGCAATGCCCATCGACAGCAAAAGTGCTGTGGGGTTTAGTATCATCCGCTTTGGTGTGGACGACATCTTAAACACTACACAATTAATTGATGATCAAGGCAATATTGATTACAATAGAATAAGTTTATTTTCTACTGCAGATTATGCCTTTACCTTATCTTATGCTAGGAATTTACCTTTGGAGGGATTTTCATATGGTGTAAATGCTAAAGTAATAAGAAGGGTTATCGGTGATTTTGCGCAAGCCTGGGGGTTTGGTTTTGACGCAGGGATTCAATTTCAACGAAAGAGTTGGTTTTTTGGAGTTATGGCTAGGGATATCACCACGACGTATAACACTTGGACTTTCGATGATGCTGAGCTAGCCACAATCCAAGGCGCTATCGATGGACAAAACCAAACCACGCCTGAGGCGACTGAAATCACACTGCCAAAACTTCAACTTGGCATTGCTAAAACCACTAGTATTCATAGAGATTTTGATCTTACTACGTCCTTAAATATGGACTTTCGCTTTGCAGAAACCAATGATATTATTTCCTCAGGTTCTATGAGTGCTACTCCCGCTTTTGGCTTTGAAGTTGACTATATCAAATTAGTCTATTTAAGAGGCGGCGTCGGTAATTTTCAAAACCTTGAATCCCTTGGTGGTGAGGGAACCAACATTGGCTTCCAACCCAATTTTGGAGTGGGATTTCGGTATAAAGGAATTCAAATTGACTATGCCCTTACCGATATTGGAGACCAAAGCCTTGCCTTATATTCCAATGTTTTTTCTTTAAAGCTGGATTGGTCCGTATTTAGGTAAAAAGTAAACTACTCGTTTCCAGCGCAATAAAAATTAAATTAAACCTATTTTTGTTAAAGTTTGTAAATTTAACGTTAGCTAATTGTTAATACCTTTTGAGACTACTGAGTTCGCGGCGGCTAATTCTAACAAACAAAAATTAACAAATGAAACAAAATGTAAATTGGATCTTCTTATTCCTTTTAGCTTTAATCTCACATGTAGGTTTTGCGCAAAGTCAAGAAGTAACAGGAACTGTTGTAGACAACAGTGGTTTACCCTTACCAGGAGTAAACGTAATCGAAGATGGAACTAGTAATGGTACTCAAACCGATTTTGATGGAAATTTCTCTATTGAAGTTGGACAAGGTGCCGTTCTAGTGTTTTCTTATTTAGGAATGAAAGAACAAAAAGTGACTGTAGGTAGTCAATCTTCTTTTGAAGTAACATTAATGAATGATACCGGTCAACTCGATGAGGTAGTTATAACTGCATTAGGGATTACCAGAGAGAAAAAATCCTTAGGATATTCTACACAACAAGTTGATGGTGAAGATTTAACTGTAACAAGAGGCTCTAACGCTATCAATTCCTTAAGTGGTAGATTAGCCGGTGTTCAGATTTCAAATTCTTCCGCTAATCTTGGTGGATCAACAAGAATATTGATCAGGGGTATTGGTTCTGTAACTCAGGAAAATAAGCCATTATATGTTGTTGATGGTGTGCCGCTAGCAAACGATAACTTCAACCCCGGAGGTACTTCTACAGGTGGAGGAGGCCGTGACTTTGGTGACACAGGCTCTGACATTAATCCAGATGATATTGAAAGCATGCAAGTTCTTAAAGGAGGACCAGCAGCAGCTTTGTACGGAAACAGAGCCATTAATGGTGTAATCTTGATTACTACTAAATCTGGAAAAAAAGGAAAAGGACAAGTTGTTGTAAATTCAGGTCTTTCTTTTGAATCTGTAAATGTCACTCCTAATGTTCAGAAAAAATATGGTGGTGGTGCAGGAAACCCTAACACACTTGGACCCGGAAGTTTTAATAGTCAAACTATTGGTGGAACTGACTTTCAATTGGTAGATTATGCAACGGATGAATCTTGGGGACCACAATATGATCCCAATACAAGCGTATTACATTGGGATGCATTTGATCCTGAATTTGCAGGCGATTTCTTAAATCCAAGACCTTGGGTTTATCCTGAAAATGATCAAGAGGATTTCTTTAGAACTGGTGTAACACTTAACAATAGTGTGTCCTTTTCTAATGGAGATGATAATAGCCAGTATAGAGCATCTATTTCCAATATCCAAGCAGAAGGTATTGTGCCTAATTCAAATTTAGATAAGACTACGGTTAACTTTAATGGAACAACTAAAGTTGGAGATAAATTAAAGGTAGGCTCTAACTTTAATTATACAAGAACTAGCGGTTTCAACAGACCTTCTACAGGATATTCTGGAAACAGTGTTATCCTTCAGTTTTATCAATTTGGACAGACCCAACTTGACTCAGAGCGTTTGAAAAAATATGTAACTCCGTCTGGTCAGCAAAGAACTTGGAACAGGGTCGCTTTTGATAATGCAACTCCTCGTTATACAGATAACCCATATTGGATTATCAATAACAACACTGCTCAAGATGAAAGAAACAGATTTTTTGGAAAGATTTTTGCTAATTACCAAATTACGGACGGTTAAAGTGCAGAAATAAATGCTTATGGTGACACTTATGGAGCAGAAATTAATCAAAGAATAGCTAATGGCTCACAAGCACAATCATTTTACTCACAGTTCAATACTAACTATAAAGAATTCAACTACGAAGGTAGATTGTCTTATAACAAGAAATTCTTAGATGACAAACTTAGCTTGAATGCTGTAGGAGGTTTAAATAGAAGAGATGTTGAAATTTCAACGTTGAGTGGTCAAACGCAAGGAGGCCTAATTGTAGATGGTCTTTTTAATCTTGGAAATTCAGCTAACCAGTCAACTGTTAATGACTCTGATTCAAGGTTAAGAGTAAATAGTGTGTTTGCTACAGCTTCTGTAGGCTATGACAATTTTTTATACTTGAATGCAAGTGTTAGAAATGACTGGGATTCTTCATTACCAGCAGATAATAATTCTTACCTCTACCCCTCAATAAGCTCGAGTTTAGTGTTTTCTGAACTAGTAGATTTTGAATGGTTAAACTTTGGTAAATTAAGAGGAGGTTATGCACAAGTTGGTGGTGGTACATCTCCACAGAATTTAAGAACAGTATATAGTAATCCTAATAATTTAAATTTCTTGGGTAATCCAACGTTTAGCCAACCGGGGGATAAACTTAATCCTAACCTACTCCCTGAACAAAAGAAAACTTGGGAAGTTGGTTTAGAAATGGGATTCTTAAAAAACAGAATTAGTTTTGATTTCACCTATTATAATGAAAGAACTCAGGATTTAATTACTCCTGTGACTGTAGATCCAGGTACTGGATATACAGGAACTACAGTAAATGCAGGTGAACTGGAAAATAAAGGTATAGAGATTTTAATGAACGTAAGACCTATAGAGACAGAAGATTTTTCTTGGGATGTTACTGTGAATTTTGCTAGAAACAGAAATAAATTATTATCTCTGATTGACGGTGTAGAATCTTTACAACTTGCTCGTTTTCCTTTCAATGGTGTTAGTTTAAACGCTGTAGTTGGAGAAGCGTATGGACAGATAAGAGGTACTAACTATGTTTTTGATGACCTAGGCAACAAAGTTATTAGTGCAGGCGGTAGCTATTTAGAAACTCAAGATGTTGAAAATCTAGGTAGTATTCTACCAGATTTCAATATGGGGATAAGAAATTCTATTTCTTATAAAAACTTTAGACTAAGTGCACTTATCGATATCCAACAGGGTGGTAAGTTTAGATCCTTAACTAATATTTGGGGTAACTACTCTGGTATATTAGAGCAAACCGCTAGAGGAAACATTAGAGAAGATGGTGTTGTTTTGCCAGGCGTAACTGGTGATGTCACTTTTAACGATGACGGTAGCTATACTGTAACAAATACAGCAGCTAATACTACTGTTATATCTGCTCAACAAGAAGGACAAGATCATTTCTTTGGGAATGATAACCAGAATGTTTTTGATGCTGATTATGTTAAATTAAGAGAACTTAATCTTACTTACACATTCAATAAAGAGTGGTTCGGAGGTTTTGTTCAAGATGTTCAATTATCAGCTTTTGGAAGAAACCTAGCAGTTTGGGGACTAGATAATGAAAACTTTGATCCAGAAATCGCTACTGGTGGTAGTGGTAACATACAAGGTTCTGAAGGTGGTTCATTACCATCAACCTTATCTTATGGTCTTAACCTACAACTTAAATTTTAAGAAATTATGAAATATACATTTTTAACAACACTAGCGATTGCATTGTTTTTCGTAAGCTCATGTGACGATGGCTTAGAGAATTACAATGTGAATACAAATCTTCCTGAAGTCGTTCCTGCCTACACTGTTTTTAACAGTGCAACAGTAGAATACACAGACTTCATGAGAGACGCCTTTAACACAGGAAGGCTTACACTTCCTTGGTTGCAATACTGGGGACAAACTAGTTATGCTGATGAAGATAGGTTCTTATACAGAGAAACAACAGCAGAAAGTATTTATACAAACTCATATAGAGTTGCGACAGACTTAAAAGCTGTTATAGAATTAAATACTAATGAAGAGACAAGGCCTACTCAAGCTGCCTTTGGTAATAATGAAAATCAAATTGCTGCTGCTAGAATAATGTTAGTCTATGTTTTCCATACATTAACTGATACTTTTGGAGATGTTCCTTATTATTCTTACGGCTCTGATAATCCAACTTTTCAAGCTTTACAAGTTGAAGAATTTCTTTCTCCTGTTTTTGCAGATCAAGAATTGATTTATCAGGATTTATTGAAAGAATTAAGAGAAGCTTCAAACCAATTAGTAACTTCAGAAACTGTCTTTACGGCTGGTGATAATATCTTTGGTGGAGATGCTACAAAATGGAAAAAGTTTGCTAATTCGTTAATTCTAAGAGTTGCTAATAGATTTAGAAATACAGATGCCGCAGCAGCAAATTCTGCAATTGATGCAGCTATCACCTCTGGTGTCATGACTTCTAATGCTGATAATGCTGTACAAGCATATTCTACTGAAGATGCAACAGCTTCACCATTTTGGCAATCATTTATTGGAAGAACTGATTTTGCAGTAACCAATACATTCGTTGATATCCTGAAGGGTGATGATAATGCTTTTGGTGAAGATCCAAGATTATTTAAAATGGCTGCACCAAGTATGGTAGGTATCCAAGATATACAAGCTGATGATTATGCTGAAAGCACAGATCCAGCTGATTATCAAGGTCTTCCCTATGCTTTTCCACTAACTCAACAATTACCATTTTCTACATACAGTTTTCCAAGTAGTAATGTGTTGAAGCCTGATTATGGTGAAGTCTTGATGGAATATGCAGAAGTTCAGTTTATCATTTCAGAGAGAAATGGTTTCTCACAAGCAGAATATGAAGAAGGTGTAACTTCTTCTATGGAAAAATGGGGTGTAGATGCCGCTGATATTTCAGCTTTTATATCTAATCTTCCTGCTGCGAATGAGGCAAATGTATTAAATCAAAAATACATTGCTTTATACATGCAAGCACACGAAGCTTGGGCTGAATATAGAAGAACAGGATTCCCTAACTTGATTGTTTTACCAGGTGAAACAATTACTTTGGATCAGAATCAGTTTGAAGCTTTAACCAATGCCGATCCAACTTATGTTTTCATACCAAGGGTTGATATTGATGAAATGCCACAGCGTTTAAGATATCCTCAAATTCTTCAAACCTTAAATGAAGCTAGCAGAGCTGCTGCAGCTCAAGCTTTAGGTGGAGATTTGATCACAAGTCCGTTATTCTGGGATGTGAATTAAACATTCATTTATTATACTATTTACGAAAGCTGCTAGAGAAATCTAGCAGCTTTTTTTGTTGCAAAACCCTAACTTTGTAGAATGATAAAAATTATAGTATTCTTGCTTCTAACCTCTTCTCTACTCTTCGGGCAACAAACTGAAAAGGTTGACTTTTTAGAACTTAATGCTACAGTGACTATCGATACCCTCAATTTTGAAATAAAGGGACAAGTAGAAGTCAGTTTCAAGACCCTAATAGATGCGGATTCTGTTTATCTAGACGCCGTCGATATGCGCATTACACCTTCGGAATCAAATACGCTCAAGATTGTTAATACAGACGATAAAATTTGGATGACCAGTAATTTTAAAAAAGATAAAAGCTATTCGGCCACCTTTTCTTATGAGTGCGAGCCTAAACAAGCGCTTTACTTTGTGGGTTTCAACTCCACTTTGAAAGCCTATCCCTCTCAAGTCTGGACCCAAGGACAAGGCAAATACACTTCCCACTGGTTGCCGAGTCTTGATGATATGAATGATAAAGTGATCTTTAGTATTACTTACGAGGCTCCTGAAAATTATGAAGTGATTGCTAATGGCCACCTAAACAAGACAAGGTCTAGATTGAACCATAAATCTTGGCACTATGAAATGCAAAAGCCGATGAGTAGCTACTTAGTAGGTTTTGTGATGGGAGACTTCAGGCGAACGTCTGCAAAAAGTAAAAAAGGTATTCCACTTCAGGTCTATCTTGAAACCAGACACCTGGATAAAATGAGTTATACGTATCAAGACCATGTCGAAATCTTTAATAGTCTAGAAAACAAAATCAATATAAATTATCCTTGGCAAAATTTTAAACAAGTCCCAGTTCGAGATTTTTTGTATGCTGGTATGGAAAATACAACACTCAATACCTTTTCTGAAGAATTTGTCGTGGATAGTATTGGAGCAAATGACAGGAGTTTTGTAAACGTCCAGGCACACGAATTGGCTCACCAGTGGTTTGGTAATTTAGTGACCGAAACTTCATCTCGACACCATTGGCTTCACGAAGGCTTTGCCACCTATTATGCCTTGGAGGTAGAAAAGGAAGTATTTGGGGAGGAGTATTATTATTTTAAACTTTTTAAAACCGCAGAAGAACTTAAAGCTAAAAGTGATTCTGGACAAGGACAAGTACTCGTAAGCCCTGGAGGAAGCTCTTTGACTTACTACGAAAAAGGAGCTTGGGCGCTTATTATTCTAAAAAACACTGTTGGCGAGGCTGTGTTTCAAAAAGCTATTGAAAGTTATTTAACTAAATATGCTTACAAGAATGTCACCACAGAAGATTTTATGACTGAGGTTGAGTTTCATTACGGTCAACCTCTCACTAATTTTAAAGAACTATGGCTTAACCAGAAAGCATTTCAATCTAAAGAAACCTTACTGTTTTTGAAGAAACAGGAGTTTATTCAAAACTACATGAAATTGGCTGCTTTTAGAGAAACCCGACTGAGTCTTAAAACAGATAGAATTAGTGACGCTCTTGATTTCCCCGTGAATGATTACTTAGGACAGGAAGCTGTACATCAGCTTAATGGTGAAGACTTTGACCTCTCGATTCCACTCTATAAAAAGGCATTTGAAACCAATAATCTATACGTTAGGCAGGCCATTGCTAATTCTTTGACCTCTATTCCCACAGAACTTAAAGCAGACTACGAAAGCCTGCTTAAGGACGATTCTTATGTTACTGTCGAAAAAGCACTATTTAACCTTTGGAGAGCCTTCCCTGAAGATAGGCATACCTATTTGGAAGCCACGGAAACTTCTGTTGGTTTTCAAAATAAAAATATAAAACTCCTTTGGCTCACTCTCAACTTAGCTACACCAGATTATCAGCCTGACAAAAAACCTTCTGTTTATGGTGAGTTAAGCAAACATACCCAACCAGGCTATCCGTACCAAGTGAGAGAGAATGCTTTTGGATATTTATACCAAATTGACACCTTTTCAAATGAAAATTATAAGGATTTAATGGAAGGCGTTTTCCATCCTGTGTGGCAATTCAAAAAATTTTGCAGAGAACTTATGGATACCTTGATGAATTCTGAAAAGCATTCTAAAGCCCTAAATAAACTAGCTCAAGATTTTAGTATCCGAGAAAAGACTTTTTTCAACACTAGGTATTAGAATAATTGCCTGATTTCATTTTTTAAAAAAGCAATACCGGTGTCACTTGGTGAAGATCTTTCGAATAATTCTGTTAACACCACTTCTCTTAATTTTTGAGCGGAGGTAATTTTATCACTCATAGCCGTTTTTCGGATTAATGAAATAGTCGAATTTTTGGAAGCCTTAATAGCATCCCAACATTTTTGACTTACATAAACTTGCTGGACCAAATTATGCTCAAACTCTTGTTCTATTGATGCTATAAGTAAATTTTCATAATCGAATTTATTTTCTCCAACAGGTTTTATCCGAGAAAGCAATTGACCAGGTGAAATGCGTTCAAGAAACAAAACCAACCGTTCAAAAGCTTGTAATCTAAGGGGTAAGACTTCGCTCCTATTCTCTTTTCTAAGCTCCATATATTGCATTTCCTTTTGATGATCTACAAAGATTTTAAAAAAATAAAAGGCTATTACCCCTACTATTATCGATGGTATTAAATAAGATAAATATCCTAAAAGTTCTGAAGCTGACTGCATGGCTTAGTTTTGATTCAAATATAGATATTATGATCAACTTTAGCTTTTTAGACTATAAATTAAAAACTGGAAGACTTAAAGATTGGGTGTAAATTGATTAATTTTGGACGAATAACCACATGACTTAAAATTAGAATCTTGCAAGATTATATTAAACAACTTAATGAAGCTCAACGCGAAGCTGTTTTACAGAAGGATGGACCAATGATTGTGATCGCGGGAGCAGGTTCTGGCAAAACAAGAGTGTTAACCTATAGAATTGCTTATTTGATGAGTGAGGGTGTAGACTCTTTCAATATCCTTGCCTTAACATTTACCAACAAGGCAGCTAAGGAGATGAAGAATAGAATATCTAAAATTGTTGGAGCAGAAGCCAAAAATTTATGGATGGGGACTTTTCACTCTGTATTTGCGAAAATATTGAGATTTGAAGGGGATAAACTCGGTTTTCCTTCCAACTTTACGATATATGATTCCAACGATTCCCAACAATTGATGAGATCTATTATTAAAGAAAAAAATCTTGATAAGGACATCTATAAATACAAACAAATCTTATCGAGAATCTCTTCTTTTAAAAACAGTTTGATCACGGTAAATGCCTATTTAAAAAACCCTGAGTTGCAAGAGGCAGATGCTATGGCTAAGCGACCTAGACTAGGAGAAATCTATCAGGAATATGTTGATCGTTGTTTTAAGTCTGGGGCTATGGATTTTGATGATTTGTTGTTGAGAACCAATGAGCTTCTAACTCGGTTCCCTGAAGTATTGGCTAAGTACCAACACAAATTCAAATACATCTTAGTAGACGAGTATCAAGATACCAATCACTCACAATATCTTATCGTAAGAGCTTTAAGTGATAGGTATCAAAATATATGTGTGGTTGGAGACGATGCACAAAGTATCTATGGCTTCCGTGGAGCCAACATCAATAATATTTTAAATTTCCAAAAGGATTACGGCGATGTAAAATCTTTCAGACTAGAGCAAAACTATAGGTCTACTAGAAACATCGTTGATGCTGCCAATTCCATTATTGAAAAAAACAAAACCAAGCTTGACAAAGTGGTGTGGACGGAAAACCTTGAAGGTTCTAAAATTCATGTAAATCGATTGGTGAATGATGCTGAAGAAGGCCGGTTTATTGCCAACTCTGTTACAGAGAAGTGCATGCAAGAAGGTGCCAAAAACGGAGAATTTGCTGTATTGTACCGTACAAATGCCCAGAGTAGATCTATTGAGGATGCGCTAAGACGTAAGGATATTCCCTACCGTATTTATGGCGGTCTCTCCTTTTATCAGAGAAAAGAAGTCAAAGATATTATAGCTTATTTAAGGTTGATTGTAAATCCTAAAGATGAAGAATCTCTAAAAAGAGTTATTAATAATCCATCAAGAGGTATAGGACAGACCACGATTGACAAACTGACACTAGCGGCCAATCATTATAAAAGGACAATTTTTGAAGTCATCGAAAATATAAATAAACTCGACTTAAATATTAATAAAGGCACTCAGACAAAATTGGTCAACTTTGTTAATATGATTAAAAGTTTTAAAGTTCAGAATGACTCTTTGAATGCTTTCCAAATCACAGAAATTGTATCCAAAAAAACAGGACTTCTCCAAGAGTTTAAAAAAGATGGTACCCCAGAAGGAATTGCTAGAATAGAGAATATTGAAGAGCTACTTAATGGTATTAGCGATTTTGTAGAAGGCCAAAAAGAACTGGTGGATGCTAAGGGATCGCTTACAGAATTTTTGGAAGATATCGCTTTAGCTACATCATTAGACAAAGAAACAGCCGATGAAGATCGCGTTGCTCTTATGACGATTCACTTGGCCAAAGGACTTGAGTTTCCTTACGTATTCATCGTAGGCCTTGAGGAAGATTTATTCCCTTCTGCTATGAGCATGAGTACTAGATCTGAACTTGAAGAAGAGCGACGATTGTTTTATGTAGCCTTGACTAGAGCAGAAAAAGAAGCTTACCTTACCTATGTTGTTTCAAGATACCGCTGGGGGAAATTGATCGATGCTGAACCAAGTCGGTTTATCGAAGAAATCGATGAGAAGTATCTAGACTATATGATTCCAAAAGACGATTATAGATACAAACCTCTTATCGACAAAGATATATTTGACGAAGTAGATAAATCCAAGTTAAGGCAAACTAAACCAGAAAACGGGACCCCTCCTCCAAGTCATAAACCAACCGAACAGCAACTAAAACGACTTAGAAAGATTAAACCAGAAGGAGACTCTACTCCTACCCAAAAAGCAAAACCTATACAGTTGGATGTGGGTCAAATGGTAGAGCATACTCGATTTGGTAAAGGAGAGGTCCTAAATGTGGAAGGAGCGGGGATGGATAAGAAAGCAGAGATTAAGTTTGAAAATGGAGGTGTGAAAAATCTAATTCTGAAATTTGCAAAATTGAAAATACTCTCTTAGATGCTCTCGGTCTCAAACCTTATTATTGCTTTACTCTCTATATTTAGTATACTACTTCTCTCTGTAAGCTATTTTATTCCACAAGATTCTGAAATTAATAAGCTTATTAATTACTATGATTTTGGTTTGTGTGCAGTCTTCTTATACGATTTTATCAGTCAATTGAGGAAACGAAAAAAGAGGTGGCGCTATTTCTTCACTTACGGGTGGTTAGACCTGTTATCATCTATTCCCGTTGTTTCAGAATTTAGATATATAAGGGTATTGAGGATCTTTAGGATCTTTAGGATTATGAAATCCTTTCATCTCCTTTATAAATTTGTAATAACTCATAAAAAAGCAAGTCTATACGGTTTCATTGTTTTTGTTTCTACTGTTATCTTGGTTTTAAGCTCTACATTGGTCTTATACTTTGAAAAAGATGTAGGTAATATTAAAACTGCTGAAGATGCTCTGTGGTGGAGTTATATCACAATAACTACTGTTGGGTATGGTGATTATTATCCTGTCACCAATCTTGGAAAACTAACAGCAAGCATCTTGATTTTGAATGGTATTGCCATCTTCGGCGCTATCGTATCCTATATAACAGATAGAGTGAATACCATCAAGAGGAAATCATCTCTTGATTAATTTTTTTGTAAATTTAATTTTGTATTTAATATTTTAAGACCATGGCAGAACTCATAAGAATTTACGAAGAAAATCCTTCAGAAAAAGAATTAAAACGCATCGTTAAGATTTTAAAAAAAGGTGGCTTAGTGATCTATCCTACAGATACTGTTTACGGGCTTGGTTGTGACATCAATAATACAAAAGCACTTGAAAAAATAGCGAGGATAAAGGGGATTAAACTCGAAAAGGCAAACTTTTCATTTGTGTGCCAGGATTTGAGCAATCTATCTGAATATGTTGCACAATTGGACTCGACAACCTTCAAAATATTAAAACGGAACTTGCCTGGTCCCTATACTTTTATCCTTCCTGGAAATAACAAATTGCCTTCAGTCTTCAAGAAAAAGAAAACGGTTGGTATAAGAGTTCCCAATAATAAAATTGCACAACTTTTGGTCCAACATCTAGGAAACCCAATTATTTCTACTTCCATAAGGGATGAAGATGATGTTATAGAATACACAACTGATCCGGAGCTTATTGCAGAAAAATGGGGCAAACTGGTCGACGTTGTCATAGATGGAGGCTTTGGGGACAATGTTGCCTCTACAGTATTTGATTTAACAGAAACCGAACCAAAGCTCATTAGACAGGGTAAAGGGTCAGCAGATATTTAAAACAAATTGATTAAAAACAAAAAGCGGGACATCTTGAGATGCCCCGCTTTTGCTTTAAAGCTTATATTTTATTATAGGGTCGGTTTATCTACAAAAGGTCTTTCGTCTCTATTAGCGATTTCCCAAGCCGTAAAAAATACAAGTCTAGCTCTTTTTTCTAAAAGGTCATATTCTATTTTTTCTGGAGTATCCGTTGGTTGATGGTAGTCTTCGTGAACACCGTTAAAATAAAAGATGATCGGAATATCAAATTTAGCAAAGTTGTAGTGATCACTTCTGTAATAGAAACGGTTAGGATCGTTCTCATCGTTATAGGTATAATCTAAATTTAGATTGGTGTAAGTAGAGTTAGCCTTTTCAGAAATTTCATGTAAGTCTGTGCTTAATTTATCACTTCCTATAAGGTAGACATAATTAGGATCGTCTTGATGGGCTTCATCAATTCTCCCAATCATATCAATATTAAGGTTGGCAACAGTATTTTCTAGAGGATAAATTGGATTTTCAGAATAGTACTTAGACCCCAACAGGCCTTTTTCTTCTGCTGTTACATGAAGAAATATGATTGAACGCTTAGGTCTATACCCTTGGGAGACCGCTTTTTGGAAAGCTTCAGCAATTTCCATGATGGCTACAGTTCCAGAACCATCGTCATCTGCTCCATTATAAATTTCCCCATCTTTCATCCCTACGTGGTCATAATGTGAAGTAATCACAAGATATTCTTCTGGTAATACGCTTCCTTTAATAATAGAAATTACATTCTCACTAGCTTTATACTTGTCATTAAAATAGGCTGAAGGAATGGTTTGGAAATAAGAGTCTTCCTCTTCAAAAGAGCCTCCTTGTATATTTAAACTTTTATAATAATCTTTTAGGTACTCGGCAGCTTTCTTTTGACCGGGTTCACCTGTGTCCCTTCCTTGAAAATCATCTGAACTAAAGGTATACAGGTAATCACTCAATTCTGAAGATGTGATGGTTTTTGAAAATTGATTTGGATCAACTTTAGTCACATCTTTCATTTGTGTTTTACATCCTATCACGCTTATGGCTAAGAACAATGGTATTATTATTTTCTTCATGGATTCATTATTTAGTGCTAAAATAGGAGTTTAATGCTTTTAGACCAAATTAAACCTATGATGTCGCCATAAATTATTTCATTGAAAAAATTTCGGCACAGCCTACTTTTACTTGCTTTTTATGAAAAATAAGAGCCGCAACTAAGGCTATGCTGATTTATTTTTATTTCGATCGATCAAAAAAAAGTACAGAATTCTACTTTTGAAATGTCGAAGAGAAAAAATATCATAATTCGAGTTAGAATAGTTTTGATAAATCAAAAAGCTTAGTATATTTGCAATCGCTAAAGAAATCCTGTAAAGGAATTTAAATATAAGACAGTCCAGTTAGTAATCGGGATGTTGAATTCTTTAGACTATTGGAGAAATGGCAGAGCGGTCGAATGCGGCAGTCTTGAAAACTGTTGAGGGTCACACCTCCGGGGGTTCGAATCCCTCTTTCTCCGCCATACTAGGTTTCAAACGAAACTTAATTAACCATAAAACCCTTTAAAGCCAGTCTTTAAAGGGTTTTTTCTTTTTTCGATAACTTCAAAAGGCACATAGTATATCAAAGTTTAGTTACCCTATTAGTTACCCTATTGTAATTTAGGTTCGATTCCTTTAAATGGGGTAATTAGAATAAAAGAATTCACTGTGAAAATCAAGGTTTCAAGATGTTTTTAAATCAATCTTAAAATAACATGACAATACTATTAAACCGAAACTTCTATTTTACCCTTTAATTGAGAAGGATTTAAACCTTCGATCTTTTTAAAGCTACTACAAAAATATTCGTAGGAGTTAAAACCACTTTTATAAGCGATCTCCTTTAGGCTAAATCTTCCTTTCTGAATCATGATTTTTGCTTGCCTGATTCTTTCTCTTAAGATGTATTCAACAGGAGTGGTCCCTGTTGCCTTTTTAAATAGTTTAAAAAAAGTAGTCTGCCCAATACCTGCTAACTTTGTCAATTCTTCGATGGTTATTTTCTGACTTATATTAAGACTTATATAGTTGATAACTTTACGAATACAATCATCTTCAATACTTTTTTTAAAGTTATGCTTTAGGAGAGCCATTCCTTCTGTGCTGAATAATCGGTAAATTATTTCTTTAATGATCAGTTCATCAATCAAAGGTTTACAGTCAGCATTATCATTAAGTTGAATATCATAAAGCCTTTTAAAGGCATTTATCAATAATTGATCATTTGATAAAAAATGATGTTTAGCTTCTACCCTACTCAGATTCTGAAGTAACTTTTCCGTTCCTTCAGCATACAATATGCCTTCATAGACTCTCTTTAGAAAAGAAGGGTTTAATTCTAAGACAAGACATTGGGTTGGGTTAGTAAATGAAGCATTTGGAATTGAAACTTGATTAATTGTTTCTTTTTCAGGAATAAAAAATGTGCCAGGAAAAAACTCAAACTTCAAATTTTCACTTTCAATTGTTTTATGTCCTGAAAGCATCAATGTCATCACATACTGTTTGAAGTGAAATTGAACATCCTTACATGAACAATTAGTTTCAAATAAAGATAGCCTCCCCTGCTTAAGTGGGTAGTGAGTTCCTTTTTCAATAAACTTGTCTTGCATGATTTAAAATATTTCACAAATTCATTATCAATAATTCTAAAATAGACATAAAATATGATATTCTAAGTTTGAGCGTAATAAAATTAAGCATTAATGAAATATACTGTAAATAATTTCAGATATCCTTCAATAAATTGCTAGTAATTAATAAGGCTAAAATTTACACCTATGAAAACCTATGCTTTTAGTATAAATGGAAAATCCATCTCAACAGAAAAAACCTTTGATGTAAAAAATCCCGCCACTGGAGATTTAATTGGCTCAGCTTCCATTTCTAATAAGGACCATGTCTCTCAAGCTGTTGCTGCTGCAAAAGCGGCACAACCCTCTTGGGCTGCAAAATCTGATGAAGAACGAAAATCCACTGTGAATAAGGTAGCAGATATTCTAGCGGAGAATACCGCCTATTTGGCCAAATGGGTCACAGAAGAACAAGGCAAGCCCATGGCTGGACCAGGCTCCATGTTTGAAATGCAAGCTTGTGTTGGGTGGACGCAAGTCCCTGCTTCATTAGACTTGCCTGTAGAAGCGATTTTTGAGGATGATACAAGAAAAGATGAATTACATCGTAAACCCGTAGGTGTTATTGGAGCAATTGCTCCATGGAACTGGCCTTTGATGATCGCTATTTGGCAAATCATTCCTGCTATTAGGGCGGGTAATACAGTTGTTTTAAAACCGTCTGAATACACCACTATTGGAACTTTAGAAATGGTAAGACTTATTAATACTGTTTTACCTCCAGGAGTTCTAAATACGGTGTCTGGAGGCGGAGACATAGGGGCAAGTTTGGTAGAACATAAAGATGTTGATAAGATTATGTTTACTGGAAGTGCTTCTACTGCACGAAGAATCATAGAAAGCTCAAAAGGTAATATGGCTAGGTTAACCCTTGAGTGTGGTGGAAATGATGCAGCTATAATACTCCCAGGCACTGATATGAAGTCTAAAGCAGAAGATTTATTTTGGGGAGCTTTTATCAATATGGGGCAAACCTGTGCCTGTGCAAAACGATTATACGTTCATGAAAATGATTATGATGCTGTAGTTGAGGTTCTTAGTGATTTAGCTTCAAAAATGCCTATGGGCAATGGAATGGAAGACGGTATTGTTTTGGGCCCAATTCAAAATAAAATGCAATTTGACAAAGTAAATGACCTCGTTGAGGATGCTAAGTCTAAAGGTGCCAAAGTTATTTGTGGTGGAAGTCCACTGGGTGGTCCAGGTTACTTTTATCCAATAACACTTTTAGGAAATGTAGATAACGGACACAGAATTGTTGATGAGGAGCAGTTTGGCCCAGTACTTCCAATAATTAAATATAAACTAGTTGAAGAAGCAATTCAAAAAGCTAATGATACTAAAACGGGCTTAGGAGGTTCTGTTTGGGGAGATGATTTGGACCAAGCGGCCAAAGTAGCTTCAAAAATACAAGCAGGAACTGTATGGATAAATCAACATGGTGCTATACATCCCATGGTTCCCTTCGGTGGAATTAAGGATTCAGGTTATGGGGTAGAATTTGGTATTGAAGGCCTAAAAGCTGTTACGCGTCCTCAGGTTATTAGCATAAAGAAGCCTGTTCTAGTTTAAAAAAAATAGTAGTTGTCTAACTCTTAAAAATAGTAAAAATGAATTTTGATTACATCATTATTGGCGCTGGTTCCGCTGGTTGCGTGATAGCAAATCGACTCACTGCAGATCCAAAAACGAAAGTTCTATTATTAGAATCTGGGAGTCCTGATAAGGATCCAAATATTCATGCTCCATCAGGATGGCCAGCTACATGGCAAACTGAAAGCGATTGGGCATATATGACGATCCCTCAAAAAAATGCGGGCAATACACCAAGATACTGGCCAAGAGGTAAGACCTTAGGAGGAAGTAGCAGTATAAACGGTATGATCTATATTAGAGGTCATCATACCGACTATGATAATTGGGCCTATCAAGGTTGCCAAGGTTGGGATTATGAAAGTGTACTCCCTTATTTCAAAAAGTCAGAAAGATTTGAAGATGGTGCTGATGATTTTCACGGAGATCAAGGTCCTCTGCACGTGACCTCTATAAAAAAACCAAATCCGATCTCTTATGTAGCTATTGAAGCCTGTAAAGAAATGGGATTACCAACTACAGATGACTTCAGCAAAGAAATTTGGGGAGCTGGGATGAATCATATTACGGTAACTCCTGAAGGTGAGCGTTGCTCTACTGCTAAAGCCTTTTTGGTCCCTATACTAGATAGAGAAAACCTAACTATCATCACAAATGCAAATGCTCAAAAGCTAAATTTTGAAGGAAAGAAATGCACAGGTGTTACTTATAAAAAAAATGAAAAACTAAGTATAGCAAATGCCTCTAAAGAAGTCATTCTTTCTGCTGGGACCATCGGTTCACCCCAGCTATTGATGCTATCTGGGATTGGAAATTCAGATCATTTAAAAGAGTATGATATAGATTGCATAGCAGATATACCAGGTGTAGGGCAAAACTTGCATGATCACTTATTGGTAAGTGTCATATTTGAAGCAAAACAACAAATCCCTCCTCCACAAGCCAATTTACTTGAAGCTCAACTTTTCTGGAAGAGTAGAGAATATATGTTAGTCCCCGATTTACAGCCGCTTTTTATGGGCCTACCCTATTACAGTCCAGGATTTGAAGGGCCTGAAAACGCGTTTACACTTTGCGCTGGATTAATCAGACCTGTGAGCCGTGGAGAGGTTAAATTAAATTCAAACAATCCAGAGGACACCCCTTATCTTGATCCAAATTATCTAGGTGAAAAAGCAGATTATGATGCGCTTTACGAAGCTGTAAAACTTTGTCAGAAATTAGGATACACAGACGCTATGAAAGAGTGGACTAAAGAAGAGGTTTTGCCTGGTAAAAATGCTTCTGAAAAAGAGATTGAAGAGTATATAAGAAGTTCGTGCGGAACATATCACCATATGGTAGGAACCTGCAAAATGGGGATAGATAGCATGTCTGTGGTTGATCCTGAATTAAAAGTACACGGTATAAAAGGGCTAAGAGTTGCCGATGCCTCCATCATGCCTTCTGTGACTTCTGGAAACACCAATGCTCCCACAATTATGATTGGAGAAAAAGCAGCAGATATGATTATTGAAAGCAGTCAAGTCCAATAAACTCTATCTTTCAGCAATTACTTATGACCAAATTTTAAATTTATAATTATTTCAAAATGTATAATTCAGAAATTGAAAATATGCCTTTAGAAAAACTTCGAGACTTACAAAATACTCGTCTTTCTTCTTTGGTTAAACGTTTGTATAGCGATGTCCCTTTTTATAAAAATCAATTTGATAATATAGGTCTGAGTCCCAATGATATCAAATCAGTTGATGACTTACATCTAATACCATTCACTAAGAAAGCAGACTTAAGAGATAACTATCCCTTCAAAATGTTCGCAAAACCCATGGATCAGATACGTCGGATTCATGCCTCAAGTGGAACTACTGGTAAATCTACTGTAGTAGGCTATACTCAGAACGATTTAGATATTTTCGACGAAGTCACTGCTCGCTCACTGTATTGTGGTGGAGCTAGGAAAGGGATGAAATTGCATAACGCTTATGGATACGGGCTGTTTACGGGAGGGCTCGGAATTCATGGAGGAGCAACTAAATTAGGTATGGCAGTGATCCCTGTTTCTGGAGGAATGACTGAAAGACAATTGACAATTCTACAAGATTTTGAACCTGAAGTGATCTGTTGCACCCCCTCTTATGCCCAAACCCTATCGGATGAGCTTATTAAAAATGGGATTAACCCAAAAGATCTAGCTTTAAAATATGCTGTTCTAGGAGCTGAACCCTGGACTGAAGTCATTCGGAATCAGGTTGAAGATGGGCTAGACGTCAAAGCAACTAATATTTATGGTTTAAGTGAAATTATAGGTCCTGGTGTTTCTCAGGAGGATGTGGAAGAAAGAGGAACGGGTTGTTACATTTGGGAAGATCATTTTTATCCCGAAGTAGTCGATAGAGATACGGGAGTCCCGCTCCCTTATGGTGAAGAGGGCGTATTAGTGATTACCACATTAACCAAAGAAGCCTTTCCTTTACTACGCTATTGGACAAACGATATTTGCTCTATCAATTATGATAAGAATGCAAAACGCACTCACATTAAGATGTCAGCTATTAAAGGAAGATCTGATGATATGCTTATCATAAGAGGAGTGAATTTATTCCATACTCAAGTTGAAGAAGTGATTTATCAGATCGAAGGACTTAGTCCAAATTACAGATTGGTAGTGGATAAAAAAGGAGCCATGGATTGTGTTACTCTTGAAGTAGAGACTGCTCTAGGTGTGGAAAAAGACAATCTTGACTTTATAAAAGCCATAGGGATGAAAATGAAAAATACCATTGGTATTACGATGGATATAGACTTAAAACCTCACCTTTCAATTCCAAGAAGTCAGGGTGGAAAACTCAGTAGAATTTTAGATAAAAGAAGCTCTGTCTATTGAAAGATTTGTTTTTTTTTAAATAGTTCCTTCCTTAAGTATTGAATTTACTGCTGTTCCACGAGATTTAAGTCAAAGTCAACTTTTTCCTTATAAAAATCATGGTACCTATTTCAGACTGAAGTTCGTAAACCTAGATTTTCCTGCCTTCCAAGTAACGCAAGCAGGTTGGTTTCTCCCGATTTTTCGGGATTCATCAATGGTAAAAAGTAATGAAAGTATTAATTCTTTCTGCAGCTTAAATAAGGAGTGAAACTTTAAGCCTAAATACATCACTTAAACAGATTCCGTTTCGCGGCTATCGCCTTGTACGGAATGGCAATTATGAATTGGTGGCTGAGTGGTTCGTTTTTTTTTAGCGGGGTGTATCGAAGCCACGTTGAGAAAGATCTTTCGTCACTGCATTTTCCTTAAGATGACAAAGGCAGGTTGAATGTGACACCTCATAAAGCTTTGTTATGATCTCTAAATGGTTTCGGGATCATTTTAGTATCTTCATTAACTCATAACTACTTCTCGATACGATTTTCTATCGAAAATCACTCGAAGTGACAGCCTCGAAGTAATAAGTTTATTGATATTTAAATATAAAAAGCAAGTCACTAGATCATGTACGCTATCCACAAACGGCTCCTTGATCATTTAGTTATTTTATGCTGCAAAATAATAGTATCCCCTTGCCAAAACGTGTCATAGATAAAAGGTTTGTTTAGGTATATGTTCTCGATCTAAAAAGTCTTATACCATTATTGAGTCCTTAGAATTAGTTATTTTCTTGAGTTGTTTTTGTGGGTTCAATTTTAATTCAGTGACTATTTCAGGCTTTTTTTTATTTCCCTTATCGTGTTTATTAATGGAAAATATTTAAAATTATCGTCAATCCTTGCTTCAGGATGACAATAGCTAATTATGATTATATTTTGTTCAGAAACATGGTACCGCACACCCCAAAAGGACAGTTTCCATTTGTCAAATTCTTCAACTAGGTTAAACTTTTTAAGAATATCACCTGTAGGTGTCCCGCAGCAAACGATAATCTTAGGATCGTATAATTCGATTTGTTTTTTTAAAAAAAGCTGATCTTCTTTAGCATATCCCCATATGATTTTGTTGTTGGCGGTATGACTCCCCGACTCCTTCTTTAAATTAATCGCTGCAATTTTAAGCAGTTGTTCAATTCTAAATTCTTTAGATCTTAATTCTTTCAATTCAGCCCACAAATAATTTTTATTCAAATTATTTATACCAAATGTCCAAAGTGCAATATTATCCCAAGTTGGCTTTCTTTCTCCTTTTTTTAGTTAATCTCGTAAATCCCAATTTTTCCGCCATTTACCTCTTTTAATAAGTAAAGAATTTTAAAATCAGATTCTAAATAATTATCTAGTTGGACTATGCCATCACCTACAAAGCCTGGTCGTTCTTTTTTCCATTCGTCAAATAATTCTTCTTCTTTTTTTATCATTTATATTTTGGTTTTTTATTAATATCGATTAAAGCTTGTTCCAAATTATCTTTAATTGGCTTAATGTCCACGAGCCTTTCATACTGTAAAGTTTTTAATAGGCTAGCTTCTATTTTTTCTATTTGGTTTAAAGAGTTACTAATCTTATTTTTTAAAATTTCGAGATCATTTTCATATAATGCATCTGGATAACTATTATCAATTTGCTTTTTAAAAGCGGTGTATCCTTTTAAAATATCTTCAAAATAATCTTGATCGCTCATACTTGCATTTGGATGATCAGCATTTATATAAATTCTTCCAGATTTCGCAGTGGCGTGACAAGTTCCAAAACTGTTCATTTGGTTTAATCTGAGTTCACTTTCAAAAAACGGATAAGTTTCACCGAATATAACCACATTAGGCTCAAGAGCTTCTAAAATTTGAACAATCAGATGCTTTGACTTTTTGTAAAATTCTGAAGGATACCTTTTGGCTGAAAGGTTTTGGTTCTCTAGGTCTGATATACATATTACGGGTATTTCGTCAAGTATATTGGGATCCGTTTTATTAGCTTCTGCACTATCGGTATTTAAAGCACGCCACACTTTAGTCTTATTACTTAATTCGTTTTGATTGGTTAGTAAACTAGTTGAGCAATCGCTTACTGATTTGTCTTGTTGTACCCAAATTATTTTCAACTTGCTGTCGGCGTAGGCTTTTTCGTCAAAGCTGAGCTCAAAGATTGGTGGTATTTCAAATTTTTCAGCTAGACTTTCTGCTCTTGTCAATAAGCCTTCCACTTCGGTATATTTAGATAAATCCATGGTTATTTAATTTTGTACAAATTAAATATAAAGGTCTATCATTTAGTGATAGGGTAATCAAAATTTATTGGTTTATAAATTCATTTTCTAATGAGAAGATTAAAAATCTGTTATAACTTAGATTTACTAAGATTAACAGTCTCTAAAATATCATTGAAATAAGTTTCTTCTTTAATAGTATACATTGGATGGTATGCATCAATATATAAGGTGCCCTTTTCAAGTGCAGACTTACAACTCCCAAAATCATTAAATTCCAAATTTAAATCATTTTTAAAAAATTTATAAGTGCCGCCAAAAATTATAATATTTGGTTTAAATTCTTCTATTTGATTAAAGAGTAGAGTTTTAGAAAATTTATAGTAATCACTTATTTCATTTGGATTTGCTTTAGCTCCTCCACCTGTTTTTTTGACATTTATGTAAGCAACTTTTTTTAATTCATCTATTACTTCTGGTTTGTAGGAAGGATGATATAGTTCGTCACACCAAGATAAGTTGTTTAAAATACCGTTTGTAACATAGATTATTTTTTTAAAGGTTTGGCTCCAACCCTTACGAATTCCTGTCTCTGTTTTCAATTTTTCATTAATATGATCTCGCATATCCCAAGATTCATTTTCACCTGTACTATTGGCTTCTTTTAAAATCCATAAAATTTTAATATCTGATTTGTTATATTCAATTTCATTTACAATACCATCAAATATTACAGGCCTATCAAAATGTCTCCCTACTTTCTTTATTTCTTCATCAAAATTTTTCATTTTATATCAATTTATAAATTTGTCTTTCATTGTTTCGAATATATCAGAAGAGATAAGTTCGTTTTTAAAATCGGCAACCTCCAGCAAAAGTTGGTTATACTTCAAATCAAGTTCATTCATTTTTTCTTGGGTTTTTTTATTTATACAACAAATTAAAAGTACAACAACGCCAAAGCATGTCATACTTAATAGGTTTGTTGTGAATTTCACGAATAAAAAGCAGTGAACGTTTATATAAAGGTACTGTATTTCTATTTATAGAATAACCTTCCACCTTAAACCTGAATTAAATAGGTCGTTACTGAGGTTATTTAAATATAGGATTTAATTTTATTAAAGTCTAACCGATATCTAAAAACTATACTGCTTAATTTTAAGCAAAAGACTCTGTTTCAATTACAATCAAAAAACTCCAAAACAGACTGCCAATTAGGAAACTCGTTGTCTTTTTGATTTACATAGTCCCAACCAAAATGAATGTGTTTTCCCTTAAATTCTGCAGCACCCCGTGCCGTACGATCATCTATAAGATAGTCCCCAATTAGTAGATCTTTACGATGTGTGATTATTATTTTTTGGTAAAACCTATCACCGAAGTGTTTTTCGATCCATGTTCGTTTGTGCATCCAAGCACTGGGATTATCCCATGGCGCTGTGGTTAGTATAAATAAGTCAAATCGTTTTGTGTCATGCAGCTTGTTTACAGCTTCAATTGCGTCCTTTATCGGTGGTAGATTTTCGAAAATATCGGGAATATCATCTGGATCATTTTTATATTTGTCTTCTTGAAATAATGGGCTGGCCTTTGCACCCGCACCAAGATCGGCTAATACACCATCCATGTCGATAAAAACTATTGGTTTTTCCATGTTATAAAATTTTATTCTTAATCGCTTTTATTAAACGTATCTATCAAAGCTACTCTTTCTTAACTTTTTAAATCAGTTCAATTGCTTCTTCTGGCAACTTTTTTTCAGCCAAAGCTATCAGTGCTGAAGATCTATGCTTATAATATGCAGATGCAATACTTCCTTTATAAATGTCATAATATACCTACACCCCCTAAATTAAAAGCAAGCCACTATTTTCAGTATTAGACAAGCTATTTCTTTAAGGGAGTTCGGCTTCTGTTTTAAAACTATTCCACACTAAAACCCATAGTCGATATAAACTAATGGGTTAGAAACAGTATTCACAACTAAACATAAAGCTTTAGGCTACTTCCCTAAAGTCACTCATAATATGTGATACACCTCTTTCCATTCTAACTTTTGGATACTCAAAAAAGTTAAAAAGTTTTATAGCCTTACAAGGAATATCTCCTTTGTAAAATATAAAAAACGGATAATTACAATCAGGCATAAAATCACTCATACCTAAGTTATCACGGTACCATTTTCCAGATAATTTATAAGTGTCAATTTGCCAAAAGTCATATCCATATTGGATACACTTCATTTTAAAATAATCATAGTTAGACTCAAATTTTACATTATAATTACTAGATGTCATCCCTTCAAATTCATCTAATATAATAGGGTACCAAAAAAGTTGTGGTACACTACTATTGTGAGCAAATACAGCCTTATTCCCTAAAGCAGTATTGGCTTTTAGGCCAGTGGATACTATTGAATCTCGATTAAGTCTGTAAGTAACGTGAAACACGTAACGTCTTGGGGTAACTTCTTGAAGAGTAATCATTAAGTAAAGTAGTTAGGGCACTTTGAAACATATGACATGCTTCGGCAATGCCGATTATAAATTACTTTACTTAAATGCAAATATATAATTTTAAAACAACAGAAAAATTTATTGCGAAACTTTTTTAGGATCGGTATTATTTAATTAGTTTAGGTATCATCAAATACATTTCAAATGAGTGTAAAAATTGCTTATCTACATGGTCTAGAATCCAATAACATAGGGAAGAAAAATGATTGGTTAAGAACAGTAGCCTCTGTTTACGATCCCTTAATCGATTATAAAGAAGAGAACATCTATACTAAGTTAAAAACTGAAATAGAGGAGTTTCAACCAGAACTTATTATTGGCTCTTCAATGGGAGGCTATTTTGCCTATCATATTGCAAAAGAACTTAACATCCCTGCCCTCTTGTTCAACCCTGCATTACATTCGAGAACCTTCGAACCCGACATGGCTGGTTTGATTCATTCTGAAAATGATCCATCTATCCAAATAATTGTTGGAGAAAATGATAGCGTCATTGAGCCTAGGAAAACAATTGAAATTATTGAGAACAAACCCAATATTAAACTCACAACATATGGTCATGAACATAGAACCCCGTATGATGTGTTTAAGAAAGAAACTGAAAAACTATTAAACTAACCAACTGATATAAAATAACTTGTAATTAAACTTACTGATGAGCAAGAATTGAGGATATAAAACCAGTCCTAAAAGGGATTTATTTTCAACTTAGAAAACTAAAAAAATATCAGGATTAGAATTCATCCTTTCTTCTACAGTGGAAGATTTGGCTACACTAAAACTGCACATGAACCAAAAAATTAATTTGGGCTGAGTTGATTGGGAGATAAAATATAGCACTGAATTATGGTTCTTGCTATAAAGCTCCTTTAGTGAAGATTAATGTTTTTTGTTAGAGTAGTTTGTAGACAGCTACTATTTATATACTGAAAATTAATTTTCTATATTGTTCATCTTTGATTTCTCCTTTTTGTCGGCTTCTGGTTGCTGGGTATAATAAGAGAATACTTATTTTGCGCGAGTTGTAGGTAAATATATATTCTTCTTTATTAGCTGTTAGCTCATTTGTTTTAAACTGAAGTTGTGTTTTGTTAATTCCGCAAAGAAGATAATCATATGCAAGTTTATACGTGCAACATATTCGCGAGATATTTTTGTTGTTGTCTAAATGTTCAAATAATATTCCATTATCTATAATATTTTCTTTTGGAATTATATCAGAGTCATTTGAACTGTCGTTAACTTTCCTTTCAATTTTTGTAAAAACATCTAAAAACCCGATTTTCTTGTCTGAGCAAAAAATTTGTTTGTGCATTTTATTTTCTTCAGTAGAAATATTTTTCAGTTTTGTTGATGTTTTTTTTAGATGATATTGAGGAAATATATTTTCCATTCTATTCCAAAGATGATTTCTAACAGAAGAATAGAAGAAAAATTCAGGTTTATTTTCGTATTCAGATTTTGGCGGAAAAGTACCAACTATTATTGTTTTAGATTTCTCTGGGATAAATCCATTAATTATTGGGTGTGTTTCCATAATTTTTGTTTTTTTAGTTTGTTGCCGATGTCCTTATAAACCCTATTTAAATCTTCAGTATAGGATAATTTCTATTCAAGGTATTATTTTTATCTAAACTAACACTTTTGTATATTTTATCCAAGGGACTTTAAATTAATTACAAAAAAATATTGCTTTCAAGTTTATAATGTACGAATGTTTTCCTCAACTTTATATGGATAATTATTTTCAGAGACACTATTTATTTTCAGAGACACTATTTATTTTCAGGGACACTATTTATTTTCAAAAATAATTATTGGAAAAAAGAAGTTCTCAATTTGGAAAGCAGTTAAAACAAATTCAAAAGGAGATAAAAACCTTGGAAAACAAACTATTCATATTAGTCAAACAAGAGCATCAAGACATTTTAACCCGCCTGAAGCTGGTCAGAATTAGGGGTTACTAAATAAATCTATTATAGAATAGCATCATTATCTATTTCAAAACGTATAAATACAAATTCACACAAATTATAGGCGTTTTGATGCGTGTTAAAATGCATTAATTTGCGTTAAAACGGATTAAAATGCTTTTAAGCGATTCCTCTTTCAGCAAAAGCTATCCCATATTAGAATTTAGACGAAAAACGATACATAGGCGAGACTCCTTATGTTGATTTGCCAAGACAAAATAAAGCTCACCTCTGTTCTTAAAATAATACATGACTTTAAAAATGAATTTTTTGAATGCTGAATATAAAATAGTACTTCACTAATTAATCCTATATTCTTTACTGGAAGAAGAATAAATTTCTATATTTACTACAAGATTTAGAAATTATTTTGAGTTACCCTATACGTTACCCTATTGAATTGTAGCAGACGGAATGCCTTGAAAACATTGACATAGACTAAAGGGTGTCGGAGCCTCTTTCTCCGCAAAAGGAAAACCCACAACGAAAGTTTTGGGTTTTTTTATGTATTGGAACGGCTTGAAGCTTTTGGATTTGAAAGCTGTGAAATAAATACTGACACCGCTTTTTAAGACGAAGCATTATTTTCCATGCTTGCTCAGGATTCTCTATCTTAGGGATCACTGGAAATAGTTCCTCTTTTTTCATAAAAGGAAACTCATCACTTAAAAATAGAGTGATCTAAGGGTTTAAAATGGATATTCCTTACCTCAACTTATTACTCCTTTTTATATTTATTTGTTTTTACGAGTCTCTAAATGATGCTTCAATAATTGTTTTAAACTCTTCAAATAGTCCTGCATGACAACCTTATCAACATCAGGCTGACTAGACGCTGGAATAGTAATTGGGTTTTCTTCCAAAGATTTATAGAGTGCGGGATAATTGGTCTCAATATTCGTTGTAAGCTCAGTTATCTCTTGTAGTATAGTGTTCAATTCTTTCATAGCTTCTCGTGTTTACAAATTTAAAGATGTAAGGTAACACTTACTTTTTAAGAAAAATATTAAGTTGGCACACAAATTCCTCTGCGTTCATTATATGTTCTATAATCTTAGACACCTCCTTTCTATTCCTCCTAAAATCTTTTAAAAATTCAGTAAGCTCATCTTCAAGGGTTTCATCTTCAGCTCTAAATTGATGAGAATCGTAAGTAAATGAATTATCAATTAACTCAGATAAATGATGTAAATGTTTATGTGTAGTTTCAAATAAAGAAGCACATTGTTTATATACTTTAAGCAAGTCAACTTCAATCTCTCTAAGCATGTCTATATTCTCGCTTTTTGGTATCCACAGAAAATATTTATCAATAAGGTGATGTAGAAATTTTAAATTCTGCTTGTAGAATAAAAGATCAGATTTCCAATGCTCTTTAAGTATATAAAGTTTTTGCCAGTCGGCTTCACAAATGTAACCGTCTTTAAGTCTGTGTATAAATAAATCGTGGTTGTTAAAAAAATCAGATGAAATTAATGAGGAAATCATTTAAGATAAATGACTTCTATCATGATTAAAACAACTACAAATTAATAAGAATAACCTATTTACTTTACAAAACGTTTAATTCAGCTTTTCCATAATGAAGTTCATTAACACAACATTTAAATAATACCCCATTTATGGAATGAGGTTATATTATCACTTTCAATACTTGTATAGGTCGACTTCCATGACTATTGAGCTCTTCACATATATTTATATTTTAAGCCTATGATTTCATCGGTTGCATTTTAATACTAAACAAAAAAAAGTCGAGCTCTAGCTCCATAGTGCAAGACTTATTAAGCAGTACAGTTAAAACTTTAACATTATGTTTAATTAGATTTAATCTAAATAAATTTGCGCAAGTCAGTTTTATACTTATATTTGCACTTTTAATAGTCGACTATTTATATTCACTCTAAATAACTTTAAATGAAAAAATTACTTTTGTACCCCTTAGCTCTAACTTCTTTTTTATTCTTCTCTTGTGAAGATGATGATACACTTCAAGACACTCAAAATGAAATCGCAACACCAACGGAATATACCTTTGAGCGTGACGGAGAGTCTACCGTAAGTTTTAGTGGACAAACCACTAGAATCCGAATGGCAGAAGAAATGATTACTGCCTTTTTCGACCCAAACATTAGTACAGTCGAGTCTTTAAATGCAATGTACGCTCATGAAGAAGGCGCTAATGATTTTTCTAGTGATGCGCTGAACAATTCAGGTAAAAATATAAAAAGCAAAGTAGCCACTTCTATCGATTTCTTTGCTGCTAACACTGTAGAATCTGCTCAAATACAACAAGATTTTGAAACTTTTATAGCAGGCCAAGTAAATGAAGTCTTTCCTGCGTGGAATTCTTTAGCTGCACCTGGCGTACCTGGTCAGATTGCTGAAGGTACTACTCCTCGATACGTTAACGCCAAAGGATTGGAATACGATCAAGCTTTTGTAAAAGGATTGTTAGGTGCTTTAATGACAGACCAAATGTTGAACAACTATTTTAGTACAGCTGTTTTGGATGCTGGACAAAATATTGAAAACAACACCAATGACGTCACAGAAGAAGGAAAGCCCTATACCACCATGGAACATAAATGGGATGAAGCCTACGGTTATATTTTTGGAAATGCTCCCAACCCCGCAAACCCATTGCTTAGCGTTGGAGAGGATGACAGTTATTTGAATAAATATTTGGGACGTCAAGAAGACGATCCAGATTTTGCAGGGGCTTCTCAGCGAGTATTTGATGCTTTTGCCTTAGGTCGTGCAGCTATTGTAGCGAAGAATTATGAACTAAGAGACGAGCAAATAGAAATAGTCCGTGAAGAAATTTCAGAAATGATAGGCTTTAGAGCGGTGTACTACTTACAGATAGCAAAAGTTCAATTTAACAATAACAATATAGGAGCAGCGCTTCACGATCTATCTGAAGGCTATGGGTTTATTTACAGCTTGCGTTTTACTAGAAATCCAGACACAGGCGCGCCTAATTTTTCAAGTGAAGAAATTGATGGCTATTTAACGCAAATGCTTGAAAGTTCTCCTGATGGCTTGTGGGATATCTCATTTGAAACTTTGGACGAACTTTCTAATACAATAGCTGCAAGGTTCAATTTTACTGTAGAAGAAGCAAGTAACTAATTGGTTTATCAAAAAAAAGAAAATGAAAAAATATATAATAGTAACCTTATTAACTTTAGGTGCTTTAGTAACCTACTCCTGTTCCGACGATGATAGTGTAACTACAGATGAAGGAACAAACCCTTCTTTTGATCGTGGCGTAATGCTAGCTAATTGGGCAGATAACATCATTATTCCTGCCTTTACAGATTTTGAAACTAAAACAAGCGCTCTTGAAGACGCAACACAAACCTTTGTAGATAATCCAACTCCTGTTAATTTAGAATCCTTACAAGACAGTTGGTTTAATGCTTATGTAGGTTTTCAAGAGGTATCGCTTTTTGAAGTAGGTAAAGCTGAGGAAATCAACTATAGAAATAGGCTAAATGCTTATCCTACCAGTGTTTCAAAAATTGATGATAAAATAGAAAATGGAAATGTCAATTTAGCACTTCCATCTTCGTTTGATGCACAAGGATTCCCCGCTTTAGATTACCTCCTTTACGGTTTGGGTGAGACCAATGAAGAAACCTTAGGTTTTTACACAACTCATACCAATGCTGAAGCTTATAAAACTTTACTGAGTACTGTTTCACAAACGATTCACTCGCTAACAGAAGAAGTACTTACAAGTTGGACAGGTCCTTTTAGAGATTCTTTTGTTACAAATACAGCATCTTCGGTTAATGGGTCTGTAGATAAATTGACCAATGATTTTATTTACTATTACGAAAAATCTCTTCGCGCCGGAAAAGTAGGTATCCCAGCAGGTATTTTTTCTAACGACCCTTTGCCCCAAAATGTAGAAGCATTTTACAAGGGTGACATATCCAAAGAACTTTTGTTGGCTTCTATAGAAACCACCCAAAACTTTTTTAATGGAGAGCATTTTGATGGCACTACCGCAGGAGTTGGTTATAAAGATTATTTAGATTTTTTAAACTCCATTAAAGAAGGGGATGATTTAAGTGTTTTAATAAACGAACAATTTAATTTGTCTACGGAAAAAGCGAAAACCTTAAATGACAATTTTACTATCCAAATTGAAAATGATAACACTAAAATGTTAGAAACCTATAATGAATTGCAACGCAATGTTGTCTTTATCAAAGTGGATATGTTACAAGCACTAAGCATTGACGTAGACTATGTAGACGCTGATGGAGACTAATGAACAATAGGTTTATAACATATTGTAAGCATCAAGTAGAGGCCACCCCTTTGGCGGTCTTTCGCGTTTTCTTTGGAGTGATGATGGTCTTTAGTGTCATACGCTTTTGGTCCTATGGATGGATTGATAAGCTATACCTTCAGCCTTCCTTTTCTTTTAGTTATTATGGTTTTGAGTGGGTCCAACCCTTAGGGATCTTCACCTATGGGCTATTCGCCGTCTGTGGTATTTCAGCTTTATGTGTAGCCTTAGGCTATAAATATAGAGTAGCCGTTATCTTCTTCTTCTTAAGCTTTACCTACATAGAATTGATGGATAAAACCACTTACCTCAACCATTATTACTTTGTGAGTTGTGTGAGTTTTATGATGATTTTTCTTCCAGCCCATCGTTATTTTTCTATCGATGCTTATAGAAATGCATCACTAGCTTCATTTACTGTTCCTCAATGGACTATTGATAGTCTTAAGGTGATGTTGACGATCGTCTATTTTTATGCGGGCTTGGCAAAACTCAACAGCGATTGGTTGGTGGAAGCCATGCCTCTCAAAATATGGCTACCCTCAAAATATGATATACCATTCTTAGGTGATCTAATGCAACAGGAATGGGTGCATTACGCGTTTAGTTATGGAGGTGCAGGCTACGATTTACTCATCCCTTTTTTATTATTCTACAAACGCACCCGCTGGTTTGCTTTTGCTCTTGTAGTTGTCTTTCATGTGTTAACCAGAGTGCTGTTTCCCATCGGTATTTTCCCTTACGTCATGATTGTAAGTGCACTTATCTTTTTTGACGCGTCTTTACATCATAAAATACTTGCTATTATATGTAGGTTGTTTAAAATTTCAAAAGAAAAAATAGATGCGTTGGCTTCGCATTCAACAAAAAAATCGATTTCAAGAATTGCCCCTATCACTATAGCTGTTTTTTTATGTATCCAAGCCCTTTTGCCATGGCGTTATCTTGCCTATCCTGGCGAGCTTTTTTGGACTGAAGAAGGCTATCGATTTTCATGGCGAGTCATGTTGATGGAAAAAGCAGGTTATGCACAATTTACGGTGAAAGACACCCAATCTGGAAAACAATTTGCCATAGACAATAGCGATTTTCTAACCCCTTTTCAAGAAAAACAAATGAGTACGCAACCCGATTTTATTTTAGAATACGCTCATTTTTTAGGAAATCATTTTGAAGCACAGGGCCATCAAAACATAGCGGTATTTGTAGAAAGTTATGTAGCGTTAAATGGTAGATTGAGTCAGCCTTATATTGATCCTAAGATAGATTTAATGCAAGTAAAAGATAGTTTTGCACCAAAAGATTGGCTTTTGCCTTTTAATGATAAAATAGAAGGACTATAAGTCGAGTCTTTTCAGCATTTCTAAAAATGAGGTCGTCTAACTACAAGGATCAAAATCATCACAATAAAACTTTATGCAATTGAGAATATTAATCAGTATTTTTTTATTAATTCTAAATTTTCACGCTTTTGGCCAATACAGCATTTCAGGCACCATAGATTCTGCCATAGATCAATTACCTATTGCCAATGCCGAGGTGTATAATATAACTTTATCTACTTCAGTAAAGACAAATGAAAACGGCGAATATATTTTTAAAAATGTTCCTGCGGGTACCTATACTATTGCGGCATTTGCTTTTGCCTTTGATGTCTTTGAAATATCAAAAGAAATTGACACCAATACAAGACTTAATTTTGAATTACAACCTTTGGGCGAGTCTTTAAGTGAAGTCGTTATTACTAAGCGAAAAGAAAAGATTTTTGCTTTAAAACAATTGAGAGATGTAGAAGGTACGGCCATTTATGCCGGTAAAAAAAGTGAAGTCGTCGTGATGGATAATCTTACGGTAAATCTTGCAAGCGGAAACGCTCGCCAAATATACGCTCAGGTCGTAGGGCTTAATATTTATGAAAATAATGATGCTGGTTTGCAACTCAATATAGGAGCACGGGGTTTAAATCCAAACAGAACTTCCAATTTCAATACTCGACAAAACGGCTATGATATTAGCGCAGATGTACTAGGTTATCCTGAGAGTTATTATACACCTCCCGCAGAAGCGATTGACGAAATACAAGTAGTGCGTGGCGCGGCTTCTCTGCAATACGGGACACAATTTGGCGGACTCATCAATTTTAAATTAAAACAACCCAATCCCAATAAAGAAATGGAATGGATTTCTAGGCAGTCTGTGGGGAGCTATAATTTGGTGACTAGTTTTAATAGTCTAAGTGGGACAGTAGGTAAATTCAGTTACTATGCCTACGGCAATTATAAAAACGGGAATGACTTTAGACCTAATTCTCAATTTGAATCCTTTACAGGTTTTGCACACCTGGGGTATCAATTTTCAGAAAAAACCAAAGCGGTGTTTGAGTTTTCCTCTTTAAATTATTTGGCCCAACAACCAGGAGGTTTAACCGACGCTCAGTTTGAAGAAGATCCTAGTTTTAGCAACAGGACTCGTAATTGGTTTGAGGTAGACTGGAAATTGTATGCCCTAAAACTCACCCATGATTTTTCAACAAACACTAGAGCTAGCCTGAATGTTTTTGCCTTAGACGCTTCTAGGGAATCGGTTGGTTTTAGAGAAAACCGAGTATCACAAGCAGACGATCTTGATGCCCCCAGAGAGCTAATTGTAGGCAATTTCGATAATTGGGGAGCAGAAGGGAGATTTCTTAGTGAATACACCCTATTGAATGCCCCGACGACAGCACTTATTGGGGCGAAATTTTATCAGTCTAATAATACCTCTCAGCAAGGCCCGGGCACTACAAACGGTGATGCTGATTTTGATTTTGCTTTGGATGAATTCCCTAATTACACTCGTCAAAATCAATACACATTTCCCAATACCAATGTTTCCTTGTTTGGGGAGCAAATTTTCAATGTTACAGAAGGATTGAAAGTAACCCCAGGAGCCCGTTTTGAATATATTAAAACCAATGCTGATGGCTTTTTTAAGAACATCAATCTAGATAATGCTGGCAACCCTATTTTGAATGAAACAATTGAAGAGGATAGAAGTTTTGAGCGTAATTTTTTATTATTAGGCTTAGGCCTCAGTTATGATGCGAGTAGAAGCATAGAACTTTATGGAAATGTGAGTCAGAATTATCGCTCTGTAACCTTCGATGATATTAGGATAGTGAACCCTTCCATTGTGATAGATGAAAATATAAGTGACGAAAATGGATACACTTTCGATATTGGCGCTAGAGGAAGCTTTGATCAATTGGTACGATATGACGTGGGCGGATTTCTGCTGCGCTATAACGATCGTTTAGGCGTTGTCAACAGAGCAGGGAATTTTGGTGGTGTAGAGCGTTTTAGAAGTAATATTGGAGATGCAGTGAGTTATGGTATAGAAACATTTATAGACTGGAATATCAACGAAACTTTTTTCAAAAAAGAAGATTATAAGTTCAATGTGTTTTCCAATTTGGCCATCACAGAAAGTGAATATATTTCTTCGGAGTTTAATAATGTAACTGGTAACAAGGTGGAGTTTATTCCTCTTGTCAATTTCAAAACAGGAATGGGTTTTGGCTACAAAAACTTTTTAGGAAGTTTTCAATACACCTATTTGGGCGAGCAATTTACAGATGCGTCTAACGCCGAAAGAGATTTTAACAGCGCTAGTGGTATTGTGGGAGAAATTCCTTCTTATGGAATTTTAGACACGTCTTTTCAGTATACGTACAAGCAATTTACACTAGAGACTGGTGTTAATAATGTCCTAAATAATAGTTATTTTACCCGAAGAGCCACAGGCTATCCAGGGCCAGGTATTTTACCCAGCCAGCCAAGAACCTTCTATGCATTGCTAGAATTTAGATTGTAATTTATAATTCTGAATACACAATAAACCTTCGATTCTCTAAAATAAAGATCGCCTTTGCGCTATTTGCTCATGCCATTTTAAACCTATAATCTCGCAATAAATCGTTAACCCTATGTTGTTAACAATCCAATGTCTGCAATCGTATTTTTTATTCAACTTAAAACTTGAAGATATAGCGAAGTCCCAACTCTAAATAAGTATATCTCTCTTATTTTGAAGGAGGATTTAAAACATAGCGAAAACCTATAAATGATCTTGAAAATTAGTAGATTTAGAAATTAACTGATTACATAAAATACGATCATTTAATGGTGGTTATGAATCAAAAAAAAACTTCAAGCGTCATTTCAGTTTTCGGATTCTTAGGTTAACATAAACTAAGTAAACGTCTAGGCTGCCAATTATATAGGGAATTAAATAATTATGAAAGACTAAAAATACAAGTGAAAATGAAAGATTTTTTTTACACTTACAAATCAGATATCATTTGGGCGGCCCTTGTTATTTTTTTATACATTGTTTTGCTCTTCCTTACCCACAGGCTTTATAAATGGCTCCTCAAAAAAGAACAAGAAAAGTTTCCAGGCGAAGCAACTACTCCAATTGTTTTAATAAAACGGGTGCTTAACATTTTATGGACCATTCTAGGGCTGATTTCTTTGAGCTATATTTTTGTAGATGATGAAAAATATTCATCGCTTAATGCAGATTTAAAACTAGTTCTATATATAGGAGTATTGGCTGTTTTTACCATAGTTTTTGCTACCTCTACAAACCTGTGGTTCAAAAAACGTGTCAGAAATAAAATAGCAAATAATGAAGACCCTACCAGCTATAAATTCCTTAGATATGTTGTGGTTTTTGCTATTTATTTTACTGGCCTTGTTCTTTCACTATTAGCATTTCCATCTTTACGAGGCGTTGCACAAACGGCCCTAGGTGGTGCCGGAATTCTTGCTCTTATTTTGGGTGTAGCTTCACAAGAGGCGCTTGCGAATGTGGTAGGTGGAGTCTTCATTATCTCTTTTAAACCCTTTAAAATTGGTGACATCGTAAAAATATCCGATACAATGGTTGGTACAGTAACAGACATTACGCTTCGCCATACGATCATCCGTAATTTTGAGAATAAAATGATTGTCATCCCAAACTCCATCATTAATAAAGAAAAACTAATCAACTATAATTTGAACGAACTCAAATGCTGTGAGTTTATAGAAATGGGTATTTCTTATGATAGCGATGTAAAACTTGCAAAGAAAATTATGCGGGAAGTATGCGAAAAACATCCTCTTATTTATGATAATAGAAGTCTAGCTGAAAAAATGGACGAAAAGCCTATTGTAAAAACTGCTCTAACCAGAATTGACGAATCCACCTTAAACATAAGAGCATGGGCCTGGTCTAAAACCTTTATAGACTCTTTTCAATTGAGATGCGATGTTAATGAATCTATCAAAGAACGCTTTGATGCCGAAGGTATTGATTTGGCATATCCATACCTAAATATCATTTTAAAAACAGAAAAGGGAGATCCTGTAAACGTAAGGACTGAAGGCAAAACCGAGCAGTAAAACACGGAGCTTAAATAAGTAAAATTTGATATTCATATCCATTATCCTCCTAGGATTTTAAAAATCCTTTAAAGCGTTTTTCATAAACCCATGGAGATTCTTCATTTCTTGTGTTCCTTTTCGCTTTCCTAAACGCCCCATAATATATAAACTTACCCAAAGTAGAATAAATACCATCAAAAGTAAAAGTGGCAATAACAGCTCTTGACCTAAAGATACAGCAGTATATAACCATATACTTATAGCAATAATAAAAATTGCCGCCACGAAGTGAACGAACATAAACATCGTCCAAACTGTTGGGTTAGGACCAAATAGACCATGAACCAATGCCCCATTATCAGCATTCTTAATTATTTCTAGATGTAATTGTGGTGACCAAAAGTGCTGTTTAGGTTTTGGAATGCGAATAAAAATATGTGGGTCTACCCGACTCACCACAAAGTCAGTTGAAATTTTACCCGACTGTTCTAACCTATCAAGTACTATCTCTGGATTTTCAGCTACACTCCATTTAAATCGTGGCCGTAATATAATGTCATTCGAAAGTGGCATCGCTCTTAAATATAAATTTAAAAGTAAATCTTTTTTCTTTGGTGACAGTTTTTAAGCTACTCCTGATCTTCAAAATAGTTCTTAAACTGATAAATATCATGAAATACTTTAGGCTGGTTACTAAAAAAAGGTTTCTCCCTTTAAAGATTAATGCTTTCAAAAAAAGTTTGGCTCCCTCCCCTATTGAAATAAAGTACTATAAAACCCTATTTTTATTCAATTCTTGTTAAAAAGGTACTAATCCGATGTAACCAATGCCTAGATTAGTTAAAAACGCCTGTAAAACCTTAAAAATAAAATTCAAAATAGTTCTCCCCTAGCCTTCTCCCACTGACTTTGAAGTTATCTTTGTAAAATACCACATATCTTTTTTTTATAGATAAGAGTATTCATCTAAATCACTTTATTTGAGGATCAATTTTTTTGTTGTTTTACAGGGCTTATACTCTTGGAAGTCTTGAACTTAGGGAGACTAGAGTGTATCGAAGCTATCAGTTTTAAATCACAAAATACAACATAAGCCATGTATCTCAAGCATTCACAGGTTTTTTGTATATTCTGAAATGATCAAAATTAAAAGATACACAACTGCCCTAGCATTTATTTCAATAGCAATACTACTAATAGGTTGTGCCGAAACCAAAGAAAAAAATACGACATTAACAGTAACCGCTACAGCCTATAATTCTGTTGAAAGCCAGACCAAAAAAGGAAACGTAGGGTTAGCCGCTTGGGGAGATACTCTAGTCCCAGGTGAAAAAGCCATTGCGGTATCCCGTGACCTTATAAAAAAGGGGCTGAGCCACAATGAAGAAGTCAAAATAGAAGGTCTAGAGGGCACTTATATCGTAAAGGATAAGATGAACAAACGCTGGGAAAGTAAAATAGATATTTATATGGGTTTAGATCAAGAAGCCGCCCTCGAATGGGGCAAGAAAAAAGTAGAGATCCGATATTATAAAGAGGAAAGTCCAAAGGATTACAAAAGATAAAACTACTGGATTACAAAAATTTAAAAAAACGGTTCTAAAAGAACACTAACATAATACTGTCTAAACAGAAGAAAAATCGGCAATATCAAGTGAAACTCACATAAAAAGAAACAAACCAACCCAAAAAAAAGTTACTTCAAGTGACCATCAAAGAAAAACAGTGCTTAATTTGATGTAAAACCGACCTTATCCTTTTTTAAGGTCTCTGTCTAATCGTCAAATTCTCTCTTACCAGCTATCCCGGATTAGTCAACAAAATATATAGCTGACTCCACTAAGCCTTACTATCGTGCCTTGGCAGGCAGGCTTGTCGAAGTTGTTGGCCTATATCGTAAAAACGGCACTACGTTGGCAAGACATATACTTAGTTGTTAGGCACTGTTCTATTCGTAAGGTGTCGGTTCTAATTCAATCGCTTTGAGGTTCAAATCCTTTCCTTTAAAAAAGTCCAAAACTAAATCGCCAATTATCGGTGATAGCATATATAAATCGTGTCCAGCATTTTTGATAATTATGTGTTGTCCGCTTTTAAAATACTTGGCTATTTCAACTCCAGAATTCAAATATGTACGACCGTCCATTGTCCCGCTAAAAAGTAAAGCGTCCACTTCGTTTTCCTTCATTTCTCTAAATTCGTTAGGAAGTTGCTGGAAATCAATATTTGTCATCCATTCGTACAGTAAGAAGTTTATAGAACTACCTAAAATGCTATTATCTATCTGTTGGTCGATTAATTTGCGACGCTCATTTGAAATCCCACTTTGCATATCCATAGCAAAAGCCATTGGACTAACCCGGTTGAAAATATAATTTTTCATAACCATAACATTTGGTGTTATTTCTGAAAAATCGCCATTATACATTTGGGTATATAATTTTGGTAAATTTTTGCTATCCGTTGGATTTTTTAGGTAGAAAGTTGCAACTGCCGATTGTAACTCGAAGTTAGAAATACCAACAGTGTCAATTCCGCCACTCCTGTTATTATATGAAATTTCAACAGGATTTTCTTTGAGTCTTCTATGAACAGCAATAATCTTTGATTTTAGGTCTTTAAATTTAACTTCAGAGCCAAAATTATCTTCAGCTTTTTCTGCAATTTGAAAAACGAAATTTTCTGTATCCTTTGGAAGTTTGATAGTTTCATTTGAGCCCTCTAAACTTGCAAGAACCATTTTGTCTATGTTTTGCTCAAACAGTCGAATATATTCAAATGCGAGGTGTGAACCATAACTAATTCCCCAAATTGAAACTTTCTCCACTTCGAGTGCTTTTCGCAAATCATCTATGTCTTTTGCACTTTCTGTAGTATTGTATGCTTTCAAGTTAACATTTTCGTTTTTCCAAAACTCCAAGCATTTTGACACATTTGCTGTTGTCTTATCAATATACTCTTGTTTGTCTGTTGGTTTGGAAAGTTCAAATTTTGCGCTGTATGGACAATTGGGAAGGTTTTCTGATAATCCAGTCCCACGCTGGTCGAAAGCAATCACATCAGCAACTTCGCGTAGTTTCATAAAAAGTTCAAATCTATTTCCTTTAGCTGTTGCAGTTCCCGAACCACCTGGTCCTCCCGATAGATATATTATTGGGCTTTGGGGATTGGGGTTTGTGCTTTTAAATCGGACGTAAGAAAGTTGGATAGAGTCTTTTCCTCCATTTATTCGGTCTTCTAAAACTTTAAATGTTCCCAATTCCGCTTGTACGTTGTCTTTAGCTCTGGAAATAAATTCGTAAGGTTTAGTCTCAAGGTTTTGACTTAATAAAACAGTTTGAGTGCCTAAAATTAGAAATGACACAATAATTTTTAATTTCATCAATGAGTTTTTTTTTGAATTCTGAGTAATGTTTTTTTTTAATATTTTGAAAATCAAGTTTTTAGTCTTTTTATTTTCAGTTTATTTGTCTTTTCACCACTAACAAAACGTTAGCGTAAAGTAATTATTTGCTTTCCCGTAAAAAGAGGAATTGTTGCCAACTTATAGTAACTGTATAAATTTAGCGATTTTTTTATTGTCTTAAAAGTCTTAACATTAAAAGCATGTTTTAATAAAAGGTGAAATCTCAGAGGTAATTAATCTACCTCTCAAATCAAAATATTAAAGTACACTCTGATATAAAACTTAAATAATAAACTCCAAACACATATTAAAATGCCATTTTATACCTAATTGATGGCCTCCAATAGCTCTACAATCACCTTGTATTGAAAGACCAACGGGTTTGCAAAATCCATTAGTTCTCCATTGGTTATGAAGTTGAAGGTTTCTGTTTTACCTAGATAGGTAGAATACAAACAAAAAAACTCAAAGAATCAGTTTTATGAATCTCTGAGTCAAGAATAATAGTGTCTCAAAATTAATGAAGAAAAGAGTTGTTTTTACCTCAGTTCTTTGTTGGCAGTATGTGCTTTTATTTTTTTAAAGTCCGATTAAAGTGAAACTACTTTCAGTCCGATAATTGAGGCAATTAATGTCATAATGAAAAATAATCTCCAAAATGTCGCTGGTTCTTTAAAAATCAGAATTCCAACCAAAACTGTTCCAACAGCACCAATTCCTGTCCAAACCGCATATGCAGTTCCTATCGGTAGTTGTTGAGTAACCTTTACAAGCAGAAACATACTTATTCCTAAACAAATCAAGAATCCTATATACCAATAAGTTGTTTCAATTCCTGTTGATTCTTTTGCTTTTCCTAGACAAGCTGCAAAAGCCACTTCAAATAGTCCGGCAATTATCAATAGTATCCAATTCATTCGTGGTTATTTTCTATTTATGTCGTCTGTCAATCTTCAATTTCGGTCTGTTTTTGCATTACTGCCAACCACTACAATATGCGCTGTTTTTTTAATGGCGTATATTGTTTGTTGTGTGTCGTTTTTATTGGGTTATTCTCTTTTTTAAATCCATTCTCTCGTGTAAAATTCTCGTAATTTCAATATAATCTTTATTCACGGGTCGATAGAAAATGACATGTAGATTTGCCTTCCATCCGAGTAAACTTTGAGTTATTCCCTCATAGTTTTTGCCTAAATCTGGATTGTCTTCAATTTCTTGACAATTAGAAATAAGAGATTGGTAGTAATTGTCGGCTTGTTTTTCAGACCAAATTTCAAATGTGTAATCCCAAATTTTAGCTAAATCCTTAACCGCTTTATTGGTCAGCTTATATTCAGCCATTCAAATGCTTTTTTGCTTTTAAAGATTCAAGATGTTTTTTGGGGTCAAAGTCGTACGCAATTCCGCTGTCTATTCCTTCTTGAATCGCGTTTCTTAAAGCAGTTACTTGGCTTTCTTCCTCTTCCAAAAGTCTTAAGCCTGCACGTATTACTTCACTAACATTTTTGAATCGACCTTCTTTTATTCGGCTCTGAACGAATTGGTCGAAATAATTCCCGAGTGATACTGATGTGTTTTTGTTCATTTTGTCGTTATTAATTCAAACATACCAAAAATTGGTATATAATCAAAATTTTTCTCAAATCACATTTTTAGAGTACCCTCTATTATAAATACTTAAAGAATAACCTCCAAACACATATTAAAAATGCTGTTTTATAGCTACAAATAGGCAATCAAAAACGTCGTAATTTATTATTTATGTGCAGTTTAAAGGCCTGAAAGCACAACAAAGCGTGTCGGGAACTTTATGAGCGTATTGTTAACAAAGGCAAGAGTAAAAAACTAGCATTATTTGCAGTTAATACCCTGTTGAAACAAGACTTTGCAATTGCTAAATCTTGTAGACCTTATGATGAAATATATGTTTCTGTGTTGCCTAAATAAATAGAGAAAAATCAATTAAAAAAGCTCAAAGAATCAGTTTTGTGAATCCATGAGCCTAGACTAGTAGTGTTTCAAATTAAAGTAAGAAAGAGTTGTTTTTTACCTCATTTCTTTGTTGGTAGGCGTTTTTTCTTTCCGCAAACTTGCTAGCGTTGGTAAAGACATACTCTTTTGCAATTTTGAATTTTGTGTTGTGGCTGAAGCGAATGGCAAATGTGTATGGCTTTTAGCGTTGACTTGTTTATCCGATTTCTGTTACAACTCTAATTTTCTTAAATGACGCATTACTTCACGTAAAACGGTTTCAAAGTCTGGTAAATCTTGAATTTGGTCTGCCATAGATTTTTGCCAACGTCCTTTGTATTGAGGTAACCTTTGTTCGAGTTTAGTATGAAATTCCGTTGGGTTAATTTCTTTGTTTTTACATTTTTGCCTAAATTCTGCAGTGTAAAAATCAATATCCATATGCTGCACTTCCAACAAATACCAAATGTCGTAAAAATCTCTAGCCTGCATTCTTTGCATGACACAACGTAGCTTTTCAACCAATACTTCTTCTAAAGAATAGCACAGTAATTGGTGTTCTTCTTGGTCGGAATAGCTAATAAATACTTTATTTAACACAGGTTCAAATACTAATTCTTCACTTCTGGAAATGTCAACTTTCACTTTTTTGTTTGCACCCAAACCACCAAGCGGACCAACATAGCTGATGTAGAAATTAATGTCGCCATCTTGATGTTCGTTATTATCAATAATTTCAAGCGGAATATTTGCTTCTTCTTTTATATATTCAAATACTTCTGCGAACCATTCAAAAATTTGCTCGTCGCTTACAGCGGTATCAAGTAAAGTAAAATCAAGGTCTTCTGAAAATCGGTAATCTTCAAAATACACTTTCTTTAAAACCGTTCCACCTTTAAAAACAATTGCTTTTGAAAGTGTTGAATGTTCAGAGACGCCTTGAAGAATCCAAGAAAGCATATAATCTTTTTCGATTTGCTGGTCTCGTACACCAGCTGCACGAGCTTTGTTTTGTATTTCTCCTGGTTTTATCACGTGTAAATAGCTGATTTAATGGTTTCCGTTTCTAAATTTTGGTGAATACTCCAACGACTAATCATCTTACCTGATTTTGGTAATTCGGTGTCTAAAAGCACATAAGATGCTGTTTTTATCCTGTTCAACTTAGGAATAATATCGGTCTCCATTTCTAATATTTCTAATAAAAACCCTAAACGTTTAATAACCGCTTGCGATTTGAAGCGTTCTGCGTATTCAAAAAGTCTATCGAACTTAATTATATCTTTTGAAGTATAAATTGCTCTAGCTATTTCAACAATTCCACCTGCATAATCAGGTTTAAACAAGCAGTCAATAAATGTTTTTTCTAAATCAGAACAAAGGACTTTGTTAAAGCTATCAATCCATATTTTTTTAGCTCCAAAAAAATGGTTTTCGTTGTGGTAAATGAATTGAAAATCAACATTCTTTATTTTAATTATTGAAGGTCGAATTTGTTTTGAAACAACAATTTGTTCTTTTAGTGATGGTTGAGTAATCAAATTGTGTATTTGCAAGGCAGAGTAATAACCAATATAGTGATTGTCTCCTTTTGAAAGATGTCCTGCAATGAGATGCCAATCAGGCATAAAAGATTCCGCGTCTTTTTCATAAGGAATGATATAGTAGAGACCTTTTTTTAAACGCATTAAGAGTCCCCTTTTTACCATATCACTCAATAATTCCTTTAATGCACTATTGCTTGAATTAGGTAATGCATTTTCTGCTTCAGCATAAGCAAAACAATCTTGGTCTAACGTATTGAAATAAGCTAGAATATTATTTGATTGAGTTGATATGTTTTTTATTCTCATAGTCTTTCTGTCAGTTTAAAACTGACCACAATGATACAAATAATTATACGCAAAATTTACTTTTTAACGTTGTTAAGTCAGTTTAATCCTGTCTAAACTGATATGAAACATAATTTATTTGGTCTGGGTGGCGGTGGCAAAAGGCAAGCTATTTTTATTTTTTGAGGCACAATAAAAATGAAATATGTATGATTGTGCATTGGCTTTTTAGTTTGTGACTAACCTATGAGTAAAACAACAAGTTGAGTTATCCCCATTTAATCACATTATAAATCTAATAATTTTTTATTGTTTTAAAAGTCTTAATATTAGAAACAGACTTTAATAAACGCTGAAATCTAAGAGCTAATTAATCTAACTCTCAAATCACATTTTTAGAGTACAATCTATTATAAATATTTAAGGAATACCCTAGTAACACTTATAGATATGTTGAGTTATAGCTACTAATAGGCAATCAAAAACGTCGTAATTTATTATTCATGTGCAGTTTAAAGACCTGAAAGCACAACAAAGCGTGTCGGGAACTTTATGAGCGTATTGAAAACAAAGGCAAGAGTAAAAAACTAGCATTATTTGCAGTTAATAAGCTGTTGAAACAAGCCTTTGCAATTGCAAAATCAGGCAGGCCGTATGTTGAAAGTTACGTTTCTGTGTTGCCTAAATAAATAGAGAAAAATCAATTAAAAAAACTCAAAGAATCAGTTTTACGAATCCATGAGCCTAGACTAGTAATGTTTCAAATTAAAGTAAGAAAGAGTTGTTTTTAGCCACAGTACTTTGTTGCCCGTATTGCTTTCCGAAATATTGCTCAATAATCTTGTATCAAAACTTCAGTCGGAATGTTCAATTTGGCGTTTAATTTTCTAATCATTTCTAAAGTCAGTTTGCGCTTTTTGTTCATTATTTCGCTCACACGACTTTTAAAACCAATCATATCTACCAAATCTTTTTGTTTTAAACCCATTTGCTCCATTCTAAAGTTAATGGCTGAAATTGGGTCTGGCATTCCAATAGGAAAATTCTCGTTTTCGTAGTTGTCAATTACGATTGCAAGAATTTCCAATTCGTCGCCTTCATCAGTTCCTCTTTTGGCATCAAAGATTATTTCTAAACGCTCAAGTGCTTTTTGATAATCCGCCTCGCTTCTAATTGGTTTTATATTCATCCTAAATTTCGTTTGCGTTAATTTTATCATATTCTGCGTGTGTTCCGATAAATCGTATCCACGCCAGGTGGTACTCAAAATTAAATTTTACAATTAGTCGGTAATCGTTACCTTTAATATTAAAGGCAATCCGATTATCTTTCAAAATACTTGCGTTTGGATATTCCGATTTTAGGTCGTTAATAGATAACCAATTTGATTTTTCAGTTTCACGATACCAAGTTTTCAACTGAAGTTCACAGTTACCGTGCTTTTCCCAAAAATCTCGTAGTGTTCCTCTCGAAAATATTTTCACGTCAAATTACTTATGACAAATATAATAAAAGAAGTTACCAAAATGATAACTTATGTGTTTTTTCAGCATTATGGGCAACATACTGACAACACAACAAGTTGAGTTATCCCCATTTTATTGATAGTATAAATTTAGTGATTTTTTTATAGTCTTAAAAAACTTAAGAGTCCTAACATTAAAAACATGCATTTAATAAACAGTGAAATCTCAGAGGTAATTACTCTACAACTCTTAGTGTTGCTCAGCCTTGAGATAACCGATATTTAATTCTAATTCAGGCCAAGAGATTGGGTATAATAGATACTCCAACTTTCAAACTGTAAGTGGCTCTTGTGTTTGGTTATTTAAGTCAAAAGCAGACGAGCCACTTACCATAAATCGAAAAGATTTTAGTTGATCTGTGATCAATTTTAAAGTAAGCCTTATGTTATCTATACACTTAGCTTCATCTATAAAAATAATTTTGAAGTTCCCAATGGTATTTTTAAGTTGATCTAATTTGGGATTCAATACTAATCTTCTAACCCTAAGATCGTCTCCATTTAGAAAAAGATATTCTTTTTCTTCTGTTAGTTTCTTGAATAATGTGGTCTTACCTACCTGTCTCTAACCTCTTAAAATAATCGCTTTACCAGCCCCAAAACGATTTTTAATTTTACGTTCCAATTTCTTTTTATCATAGTCAAGGATCGTATTCCCTAAGTATCCCATTTTTCAGGGATTATATTCCCTAACTAGTACTTGTTAAAAATTAATTTCATATAATCAAACTTCAAAATAACCATATAATCGCAGAACCTTCTTCATAATACCCCTCCAAGATGGATGTTGAAAGCTAAGATGAACTGTTAAGAAATGTATCGTAGAGCATAAAATAGAGTTGCGAACAAATTCAGAATAAATTCTTTTGAAAAACATACAATGAATTTAATCCAGAGACCATTTGTACTTAAAATAGGCTAGACCAACTCTCCTAGTTTTAAATTTTGAGGGGTATACCCTTATAGCCTTGCCTTAAAAACTCAAGCTCTTATTTACCATTAAAATCTTTTTGTAAACTGACGAAAGTCATCGAATACTCGAGACATCCCTCCTATTTTCGCATAAAGCTAAGAAGCCTTAAGCCAAGTTATTTTTTTTAATAAAACACCGCTTAATTGGTAATTATCATAACTCAAAGACTATGACTACAAAAAACAGACTTGTCTCAAAATACAATGTCCCAGGCCCTCGATATACAAGCTACCCTACTGTTCCCTATTGGGATGAGAGTAGCTTTACAGTCGACAAATGGAAAAATAGCCTACAGAGAGGATTGGGAGTTACACCTAAAGCAAAACATATTAGCCTCTATATCCACTTACCCTTTTGTGAGAGCATGTGTACCTTCTGCGGATGTACAAAGCGAATTACCAAAAATCACACTCTAGAACTGCCCTATATTAAGGCTTTACTTAAAGAACTTTCTATGTATAGTGAGGTTCTGGGAGATGGACTAGTCATTCAGCAACTTCATCTAGGTGGAGGAACGCCAACTTTCTTTTCTGTCGAAAATTTGGAGGAATTGCTAATTGGCATTTTTAAGATAGCAGATAAGACGGCAGATTGCGAATTCAGTTTTGAAGGTCATCCTAACAATACAACAAAAGAGCACCTAGAAATGTTTAACCATAACGGTTTCACTAGAGTATGTTACGGTGTTCAAGATTATAATAAAACCGTGCAAAAAGCCATCAATCGCATTCAACCTTTTGAGCATGTAGAACAGGCTACAAAAACGGCTCGCGAAGCGGGTTTCTCCTCTGTGGGACACGATATTATTTTTGGACTGCCTTTCCAAACACAGGAGCACGTCCTCCATACTATAAAACAGACCATTGCGTTAATGCCAGATCGTATTGCCTTTTACAGTTATGCTCATGTGCCGTGGATAAAAGGAAATGGACAACGGGGCTATAGCGAAGAAAACTTACCAACGCCAGAGCAAAAACGCTTGCAATACGAAACTGGTAAAAAGGGATTGCTAGAGGCTGGTTACGTAGAGATAGGTATGGATCATTTTGCCTTAAAAACAGATGACCTTTATAAAGCGCAACAAAAAGGACAGATCCATCGTAATTTTATGGGTTATAACTCTTCAAAAACCGATGTCATGATAGGTCTCGGAGTTTCTGCCATTGGAGATAGTTGGTATGGCTTTGCGCAGAATGTAAAAACCTTAAAAGACTATTATGAGTTGGTGCGAAAGGACACTTTACCCTTACTGCGTGGTCACCTTCTAACTGAGGAAGACCTCATCATCCGTAAACATATTCTCAACTTAATGTGCAGTTTCAAAACCTCTTGGAAAGAGGAACATCTTCAAATCCCTCAAATGGAGAATATCGTGTTTAAGCTTTCAGAAATGGAGGCAGACGGATTGGTAGACATAGCTGAAGATAGTATTACCGTTACCGAAGCAGGAAAACCCTTTGTTCGTAACGTGTGCTTGCCATTTGACCTGAGATTGCAACGTAAAAAACCAGAAACCAAATTGTTCTCAATGACTGTTTAATTCTATGTTTAAAATTTAGTCAAAAGAGGGGTTCAAAATGAAGCACACTTTTGTTCTAAAGCTGCTTAAAAGCAGCTTTAGAACAAAAGTGTGCATTGTCCGTTAACATCGCTAAACATTAATTAGCCGAAATCGCTTTGCCCTACCAATAATTATCGGGACTAAAGGATGTCGCTATTGTAAAAGCCAATAACTGACCTTGGATTTTTGCTCCCTTTAGGAGTGGGGCAACAAAAATCAGTCAACCTTAGGCGTGGATTTTTGCTCTATTTAGGAGCGGGGTAAAAAAAGCTAGGCAATCTTAGTCGAGGTTTTTTGCTCCCTTGAGGGGCGGTGCAACAAAAGCTAGGCAATCTTAGTCGAGGATTTTTGCTCCCTTTAGGAGTGGGGTAAAAAAAATCAGTCAACCTTAGGCGTGGATTTTTGCTCCCTTTAGGAGCGGGGCAAAAAAAATCAGTCAACCTTAGGCGAGGATTTTTGCTCCCTTTAGGGGCGGGGCAAAAAAAATTGAGAGATGAGAAAGCTGCTTTTTTTAGTGGAGCTTCACTCTTTTTGGCGCTTTTCTATATCTTCATCGCGCAAGCGTTTATTTCTTTGCTTGCGATCTTTTCCTTTGCTGATCTTGTAGATAAGGAATGCTGCAATGCCTATAAGGACAATACCGTAAATACCATATTCTACCCATCCTCCAGTCCATCGGTCTTGAAGTAGTATCGTAGATAATATCATAATTATGGATTTGAATTTGTATGCTCAGATTCTTTTGTCGACTCCGTATTCGGTGCCTTCTTGTCGCTGCTTGCAAGACTATAAATCACGGCTACAAGGATGACACAAACTACAGCAAAAATAGCAATCATGATGGTTCCAAGCCCCCAATTAACAAGTGGTAAAAAATGTGTGTTCATGTGAATATATTTTAAGTTTATAAATAAAAGTTAATAACAAGATTGTTCTGCAGATACCTGTTCAATCGACACACCTTCTGCAGGTGATACATAAGGAATTCCAAGACCTAATCCTCTCAAAATAAAAAGTACTCCAACAATCACAACAAATACAGGTATCACCTTCAAAATGCGTTGTTTAAAAGTAGCGTTTAAGAAATTGCCTAAATAGGTTGCTGTTGTCATGAGAGGGATAGTTCCCAATCCAAAAAACACCATATACACTCCACCTTCAAAAGCACTTCCTGCAGCAATGCTAGCGAAAACAGCCATATAGACCAAACCACAAGGTAAAAATCCATTTAGGAAACCAATGGTAAAGAAACTATCCATCGACTTCCGCTTCAATTCTGCCCCAAGAGCATTTTTCACTTTACCTACCCATCTGTACATAAAGGAAGAGCCGTTATACCGCCCAAATACTTTTGATGGTACCAGAATTGCTAATACCATCAAGACCCCTACAGCAACGGAAATGTACTGCTGGAATCCAAATAAATCCAAGCGTCTGCCCAAGAAACCAAACAACAACCCAATAGTGCCATAAGTCAATAATCTTCCCGCATGATAGCTCATTATTTGCAGCACGCGTTTTACGGGATTATGACGATCCACAGGTAGCATAAATGCTATAGGACCGCACATTCCCACACAGTGGAAACTTCCTAACAAACCGAATATGAGTGCTGAAATCAACATACCTAATAGTTTATCTCCTTTTTAAAACGAAATTTTTTCCCTTCATACTCCCAATCTATCGTAATATTCCATCGGCCTTCTAGCAAGAATTCATCAGGAATAAGAAAATTGGAATCTGTAAGTTCTAGTGGAAGTTCAAAATCCAGTTTTTTGCTGGATGTTCTGTAAAGGAATACTGTGCCTTCTATGTTCTTAGGATCATAGCTTTCTGGAAACTCAAGCACATAACCCTTCGTGTTTTTCTGTCCTATAATCTGCTTTTCCATAGCCATAGAATTCTGCCGCGCATAAATATCTTCTTGCAACTCCATTTCTTTTTGGTAATACCCATCGGTGACCAAATCATGCTCAAGATTATGATCGGTCGTCATTTTATACACCAAAATGAGAATGAAGCCTATAAAAATCACCATTCCAATGACTAGTCCTGTTCCCCAATTTATTTTCATAATTCCTATTTTTTGGTATTTTGCTTTTCAGAATCGAGTTTTAAGCTCATCAGTTTAGCCTTACATAATGGATTCTTTCCTGATTTACTGTTTTTGCAGCCTTGGCAGCAATCCTTCTTAATGTTTTCCTTCATCCTGATTTATTTTATATTGATTTAATTTATATTGATTTATACTGTTTTGGGCGTGCCCTTTTTTCGCAAAAGCATCAAAAAGGTCGGGCTATACGTTGCAAGTCCTCGCTCTCCAGAAAGCCTTCAGGAGAGCTGTGGGCTTTCCACTACTATCCCTCACGCATTTTAAAACTCCGAATTACTTATAAGTCCGCGGTCCTAAAAAGGCTGTTCGCGTCGTTTCGATCTGTTCATCTCCGCTAAATACTGCTATAACAACTTTATCTTTATCACCACTTAGTGAACCCGCCTTCAATTCAACAAAAAGCGTCCCTTCTGCCATACCTCCAGCAGGAATTGTAAAGGTGTCTCGGCTTACTATTTCAACGCTTCCCTTATGAGACATCAACTCAAAACGCACATCTTCAATATCCGCATTCGTTTTATTAATGATTTTATAGGTGTACACATTGCTTATGAGGTTGTCTGCTTTATATTCATAAAGTTGTCCGGGTAGTCTAAAGATATCTGCCTCTACGTCGTTACGTAAAAAAAGCATCCCTACCAGCACCGAAACCAATATCCCCAAGACCACTGTATACCCTTTTAAACGTGGAGTGAATTCAAATTTTGTTTTCTTTTCTATATTCTCCTCACTAGCATAGCGAATTAGACCTTTAGGCAAATCCACCGCTTCCATTATAATATTACAGGCATCTATACAGGCTGTACAGTTAACGCATTCCAGTTGGGTACCATTTCTTATATCTATTCCAGTAGGACATACATCTACGCATTGATGGCAATCTATACAGTCTCCTTTTCCCGAAGTTTCACGATCTTCGTTTTTCTTTAATTTGGCGCGTCCCTCCTCCTTTTCTCCACGTTTATGATCGTAGGCAACAACAATAGATTTATCATCGAGTAAGGCACCTTGCAACCTTCCGTAAGGACAAACGATAATACACACCTGTTCTCTAAACCAGGCAAATACAAAATAGAACACTCCTGTAAAGATCACTAGCGAAACCAAAGTACTTAAATGTTCCATGGGTCCGTCTGTGATGTATCGTAGTAAGCGATCACTCCCTATGAGGTAGGCCAAGAAAACATTGGCAATTAAAAAGGAAATCACAAAAAAGACAAACCATTTCAAAGAACGCTTACGGATCTTTTCTTTATTCCAGGGCATTTTTGCGAGACGCTTCTGCTTACCTCGGTCGCCATCTATCCAATATTCAATCCTACGGAATACCATTTCCATAAAAATAGTTTGTGGACAGACCCAACCGCAGAAAAGTCTACCAAAGGCGACGGTGAAGAGAATAATAAAAACAACTCCGGTAAGCATCATGATCACAAAAATGTAAAAATCCTGAGGCCAAAACGGAAACCCAAAAATATTGAACCGCCGTTCTAAAACATTAAATAGCAAAAATTGATGCCCGCCAATTTTAATAAAGGGTGCAGCGAATAAGAAAGCTAAAAGCACATAACTCACATATTTTCGGTATTCGTACCATTTACCAACGGGTTTTTTTGGAAATATCCAGGCTCTGTCTCCTTCTTCATTCAGCGTTCCGATGGTATCTCTAAAATTATCCTTGCCTTGTTCTGCCATTAGTTTATGTTTTGCCGGTATAGATCAGCATTTACATTTTGATCTTTTGGAGCTTTATAGTGTTAATCGTTAAGGTTGCCTATTTCTCAGTTAAAAAAAGTAGAACTATAGCATCGTCCCAGGCCACAAGACTGTGTCTTAGGTTCATAGGAATATCATAACTTTCAAAACAAGCATAACGTCTACTCTCTGTTTCAGTATTAAAATCAATTTCACCTTGTACCACCATTAATTTAGCTTTACAAGGAGCTAAGTGTTCTGCCAATTCCACTCCACGTCCTAAACCTATAGCAATGACTGTCGTATCTCCTTCTTCATAAATAGTTTTCATGACAGGCTGATCACTTACTTTTAAATTTTCCGCTACTTCTTTCATCTTTAGACTTCAGTATTACTCATCTTTAACCACATCTCCAGTCACAGGCTGATCTTCTATCATCACCTCAACTTCTTTGTCGTCTTTAACGTTCACCTCTACCTCTTCTACAGGTGCCGACGGATCTACCCAAATTTCACCTTCTGGTTCTTTTGGGTCTGCGGGATTGGTTCCATGTAAGCTCAAAACATAGCTAGCTACCTGTGCCATTTCAGCAGGCTTCAATTCAGCCTTCCAAGACACCATGCCTTTACCAGCACGACCACCTTCAGAAATAACCTCAAATACATTTTTTATTCCTCCGCCTAATATCCAATGGTCATCGGTAAGGTTTGGACCTATACCACCGCCGCCATCTGCCTTGTGGCAAGCGACGCAATTACCAGTAAAAATACCCTTACCAGCATCTAAATCACTAGCTTCAGTAAGTCGTACGACTGTATTTATATCGATGAGATCCTTTGCTGTCTTTTTATAGTCTTCAATTTCAATTTTCGCTTCGGCTAGTGCAATTTGATATTCTTCAATTTGATCGGTGCCGTCAAAAACATGGTAATTAACCATATAAGCAATAGCAAAAATGATAGTTGCGTAAAATCCATAAACCCACCATGGTGGTAATTTGTTATCCAGCTCGCGAATACCATCATAGTTATGATCCAAAACAATCTCACCTTCTTCTTCTACAGGTTTAGTTCCCAGCAGATTTTTGTAAGTCGTCTTAATCCAACTGAACTGGTTTTCTTTGGCCAGAACGAGGTCCTCATCGTATTTTGCCTGCTTTTCAGGTTTTAAACTTCTATACAATATGCTACTTAGTGCTGCAATACAGACTTCTCCTGCAATGTAAATAAGCATGAGTATTCCGAATGCTCCCCACAACCAAGGTTTCTCTATAAATATAGAAGCCTCCCCTGTTGTCCCAATATAATGCAGGAATAAAAATCCAAAAATTGCAAAGCCTATTATTCTTAAAAATGCTGCTGTCTTCATAAGATGTCATCTTTTGGGTTATTCTCTAATGGCATATTACTTACTTCCTCAATATGCTCCTTTTTGGTAGTGAATACCCACCAGAAAAGAGCAACAAAAAAGACGAAGAATATGACTAAGGAAATGATAGGGTAGATCTCTACCCCATCTATATTTTCCAAATTACCTTTTATATATTTCAACATAATTATTGGTTTTCGGTTAATGTGACATCGTCTGGAGACTTAATTTTAAGATCCGTTCCCAAACGTTGCAGGTAAGCGATAAGAGCAACCACTTCACGGTTACGCATTTCCACAAAATCTTCTCCATTTTCTGCGGCATACTTTTTATCGGCTTCATACGTTTTTACAAAATCGGGATCTGAATATAGATTTTCCTCAATTTGCGCGCCTTGTTCTAACATCCATTCTTGAGCACGCTCCACCTCTTCCAAGCTATAAGGAACTCCAAGTGTGATCATGGCTTCCATTTTGTCCTCCGTCTGACTCTTATCAAGTTTGCTGTTGATGAGCCATTTATAGGATGGCATTATAGAACCCGATGAGGTGCTTTGCGGATCGTAGAAGTGATTTAAGTGCCAGTTGTCACTGTATTTTCCACCAACACGAAATAGATCTGGTCCCGTTCGCTTACTTCCCCATAGGAACGGATGATCGTAGACATATTCTCCAGATCTAGAATAATCTCCATAGCGTTCTACTTCACTTCGGAAGGGACGTATCATCTGCGAATGGCAGGACACACAACCTTCTCGGATATAAAGATCTCGACCTTCAAGTTCTAAAGGCGTATAAGGTTTTACTGTAGATATAATGGGAACATAATCATCTACAATTAGTGAGGGTATAATTTGTACCATACCTCCTATTAAAATAGCGATAGTCGCAAAAATGGTTAGTTTCACTGGTCGTCTTTCCAACCAAGTGTGGTAACCTTCTTTAGCAGTACGTTTTCTAGTGACTCTTTGTAGTGGTTCAGCTTCCGCTAATTCGTCGGTAACTTCGCCTCCTTGTCTTACGGTTCTTACAACATTATAAAGCATAACAAAGGCTCCTAGAATATAGAGAGTTCCCCCTATTGCTCGCATCCAATACATAGGAATAATTTCGTTGAGTGTTTCCAAAAAGTTACCATACATAAGGGTTCCATCTGGGTTGAATTGCTTCCACATAGAGGCTTGTACAAACCCTGCAACGTACATTGGTAAGGCGTACATAATAATACCTAAGGTCCCCACCCAAAAGTGAACATTGGCTAATTTGATAGACCATAACGACGTTTTGAAAAGTCTAGGCACCAGCCAATAAATCATACCAAAAGTCAAGAATCCATTCCAGCCTAAGGCGCCCACGTGAACGTGTGCAATGATCCAGTCGCTGTAGTGAGCGATGGCGTTTACATTTTTAAGCGAAAGCAAAGGACCTTCAAAAGTTGCCATACCATAACAGGTAATAGCCACTACCATAAATTTAAGAACTGGATCGGTACGCACTTTATCCCAAGCTCCACGTAAGGTTAAAAGCCCATTTATCATACCACCCCAAGACGGAGCAATAAGCATTATAGAAAAAGCGACACCCAGATTTTGTGCCCAATCTGGTAATGAAGTATATAACAAGTGGTGAGGTCCTGCCCAGATATAGATAAAAATCAACGACCAAAAGTGAACGATAGAAAGTTTGTAAGAATATACAGGTCTATTTGCCGCTTTAGGGACAAAGTAATACATCAAGCCAAGGAAAGGAGTAGTGAGGAAGAATGCAACCGCATTGTGTCCATACCACCATTGTACCAAAGCATCTTGAACTCCTGCGTAGACCGAGTAACTTTTTAAAATGCTAATAGGCAACTCTACACTATTTATAATATGAAGAACAGCCACGGTCACAAAAGTTGCTAAGTAAAACCAAATCGCTACATAGAGATGACGCTGTCTTCTTTTTAAAATAGTCCCGATTAGGTTGGCGCCAAACGCTACCCAGATTATTACAATGGCAATATCAAAAGGCCATTCTAGCTCTGCATACTCTTTTGAAGTTGTATAACCTAATGGTAAAGTGATTGCTGCACCAACTATAATGGCTTGCCAACCCCAATAGTTAAGGTTACTCAACCAATCTTTCCACATACGCGCTTTTAATAACCGCTGTGATGAATAATAAACCCCAGCAAAGATAGCATTACCTACAAAGGCGAAGATGACGGCATTGGTATGAAGTGGACGTAACCGTCCAAAACTCAACCACGAAATTCCGTCTGTTATGTTGGGAAATAAAAACATAAAGGCTAGCAATAGTCCAACGGACATTCCTACAATACCCCAAAATATGGTGGCATTTACGAACTTCTTCACGATCTTATTATCGTAGTAAAATTGTTCTGTTTGCATATTCTATTAGTTAATGAATTAAGTTGATTTTGATATTAAGTTCTTGGTTTTGAAATATAGATTCCTCAACACCTCTCTCTTATTTAGGAGGAGTAGTTTCGGATTTGCTTGAGTCTTTTTTTGATTTTTCACTGTTTAGCTTTCCTTTTTGAGTTTTAGTCTTTACCAATTCATTATCAAAAAGCATACGTACCGAAGGTGTATAGGTGTCATCGTACTGCCCCTTTTTTACAGAATATACAAAAGCGATAAAAAAAATGATAGCCACTAAAACACTTACGCTGATTAATAAATAAATGATGCTCATACTTAGTTTAATTATGTTGCAAAAATATCATGATGATTATCTTTAAAAGATGACTTTTGTCAGTTGTTGAGAAATAGTTAAAAAAAATAACATTTATCTGGCTATTACAGCTGTCCAAATTGGTTCTCGTCTATAGGTTCAACTCAAAATTGACTTTTCAAGACTTCCTTTTTTCATTTTTTTTCAAAGTCAAAAGTTGAATTTCCTGCCTAATAAAAAAGTGCTAAGTGTTGTAAAAATGACAATACTGATAGAACTTAATGGCATCAAGATAGCCGCTACCACAGGCAATAAATTGCCCGTAAGGGCAAAGCCGAGGCCAATGAGATTATAAAATAAAGAAAAGATAAAAGCGTATTTAATGACGCGGACAGACGCTTTTGAAAGCGACATAAAAGCAGGTAATTCTTTTAATTTACTCGCATCGATAATCCCATCGCAAGCTGGAGAAAATACGTTCACATTTTCAGAAACAGCTATACCGATATTACTTTGAGCCAAGGCTCCGGCATCATTAAGACCATCACCGATCATCATTACTTTTTTTCCTTGCTGCTGAAGCGCTTCTATGAAATTTAATTTGTCATCGGGTTTTTGATTGAACTTCAATTGTGCCGATTTTGGTAAGATACTTTTGAGATAGTTTTTTTCACCATCATTATCACCGGAAAGTATAACCAGTTCTGCTGTGTTGCTCATTTCAGAAAATAAGGCCTCCATTCCTTCCCTATAATTGTTATAAAAGACATAAGAGCCTTTGTATTCATCATTAGTACTTACGTGGACTTCTGTATTTGTAGCATCTTCTTCTTGCTCCCCACGACCTACAAAAGCATAGCTACCAGCTTTTACACTCGTACTACCGTAAACTCCAACAACACCCTTTCCTGTAACTTCGCTAAAATTATCTAACGTACAAATACCCTGACTTTGAAGCATTTCATACAATGCCCTGCTCAAAGGGTGGTTGGACGCCCTTAAAGTACTCGTAAGAACTTGCTGCTCATTTTCGGTGAGTGTTACTCCTTTATAAACGATGAGATTCTTCTGATGTGAAGTGAGTGTTCCTGTTTTGTCAAAAACCACCGTGTCAATTTGAGCCATTTGCTCGATAAGACTACTGTCTTTGAGGTACAGCTGTTGTTTACCAAAAATACGCAACATGTTTCCTAACGTAAAGGGAGCCGCTAAAGCAATGGCGCAAGGGCAGGCTATGATTAAAACTGCAGTGAACACATTGAAGGCTTTTGAGGGATCCAAAAAGAGCCAAATAATCGTAGCAACAAAGGCTATGCTTAAAATACTAATGGTAAAGCGACGACTAATCTGATCGGTTAGGTTTTCGAAAGTAGTGGCTTTGGTCTTACTAAACACTTCATTATTCCAAAGTTGAGTAAGATAGCTTTGCTCAACGGCTTTAGTCACGTCTATTTCTATGATTCCAGCTTTTTGCTTCCCTCCTGCATAGATTTTATCCCCTAATTTTTTAGCAACTGGAGCAGCTTCACCAGTAACAAAACTATAATCGATTAATGCATTTCCCTTCATCAAAATTCCGTCTGTAGGAATAAGCTCGTGATTTCGAATCAAGATGCGGTCGCCGGGTTGGATCTCGTAAACAGGGGTTTGAAGTTCAATTCGTTTTGTTTCGGTAGGTTCACTTTGACTAACGCAAGTGTCTTCATCGACAGCAGACTCACTTTTGATAAGCTGAGTGACTGCAATGGGAAAATAGGACTTGTAGTCTCGCTCAAAAGATAGAAAAGCATACGTTTTTTGCTGAAAAAACTTTCCTAGCAATAAAAAAAATACCAAACCTACCATACTATCGAAAAAGCCTGTCCCCCAATCCATTATTATTTCTAAGGTAGAGCGAAGGAATAATACCAAAATTCCAATAGCAATAGGCACGTCTATATTTAAAATACCAACACGCAAGCCTTTATAGGCTGAAATAAAATAATCTCTCGCCGAGTAGAAAACCACTGGTAACGCAAAAACAAACATCAACCAGCGAAATAAAAATTTAAACTCGTCTAGCCAGAACTCATTCACTTCAAAATATTCTGGAAAGGACAAAAACATAATATTACCAAAGGCAAACCCCGCCACACCTAGTTTATAGATAAGAGATCGGTCTATGTTTTTTTCTTTTTTACTGAAATCTTCCAAAGATATATTGGGCTCGTAGCCAATTCTACAAAGCAGAAGAACCAATTCCTTCAAGCAGATCTCTGAAGAATCATAAGAAATACGAATAGATTTTTGAGGAAAATTCACTAGACCACTTTTAACGGCTGGATGCAGTTTATCTAAGTTTTCGAGCACCCAAATGCAAGAGCTACAATGAATGTTAGGGATAACAAATGAAACAACTTGGGTCTCCTGCTCGTCGAACTCCAATAACTGATCTATAATATTTTGATTATCTAGATAATCAAAACGGCCTTCAAAATCTAGAGGGGTTTTACCGGGAGTAGCCTGGAGATCATAATAATAGGTAAGATCATTCTCGTTGAGAATGTCAAACACAGTTTTGCAACCATTACAACAGAAAGATTTCTCTTGATGTGCAATTGCTGGTTCAGGGCAAGTATCGCCACAGTGATAACAAGTTTCCATAATTCACTCTATTCCTCTTGCAAAAATGCCAAGAAATGCATCCTTAAAAGATGATTTTTGTCAGTTGACAATTAATTTTTTTTTAGGAATAAATTAATATACTACTGAAAAGAAATGGCTATATTAAAAATAAAAAAATTATGAAGATTACTGGTATAACATGCTTAGGGATTACAACATTCATCTTATTAACTGTGATTATTTTTGCAATGATGAACTTGTCTTTTGGATGGATTTTTTATGCAACCTGTCTGGGGCAAATAGCATTGGTTTATAGTGTCTACAGAGTCCTGAAAGATGATTACACTACTGAGAAAACTTTTAGTGACTTTTATGAAGATAGACCTGATTTAGGAGAATAATACCACTTATTCTCAACAACTATATTTAGACTGTATGGAGGAGCATGAAAATTCACGCTGCGAAAATTGTATCATAAGACAAATCAATAGTTTTAAAGCTCTTAAAAAAGAGGAGTTAAAGCAAATGTCTGATCATAAAGAAACAAGGAAAGTTAAAAAAGGGGAAATTCTTTTTAAAGAAGGGGAACGGTTGAGTGGTGTTTATTGTGTGCGCAGTGGGATCTCAAAACTTTCCAAGCTAAGCGATAATGGTAAAGATCAAATTGTGAAATTAGCTGGTAAAGGTGAAGTTCTTGGCCAACGATCTTTAATCACTTCAGAACAGACCAACTTATCGGCTACAGCTTTAGAAGATATGGATGTGTGTTATATACCCAAAAACCACATCCAAGAGAGTCTTATGCAAAATCCAGTGTTTACAAATACTGTACTGAAGCGAATGGCCTCCGAACTTAAAACTGCCGACCATACCATTGTCAATATGGCGCAAAAAAGCGTGCGTCAACGTTTAGCTAGAGGCCTACTCTATTTGGATGATAATTTTGGAACCGACGAAGAAGGCTTTTTATACCTTCAACTTTCCAGGTCAAATCTGGCAGATATTGTAGGAACCGCCACAGAATTGCTTATTCGCACTTTAACCAAGCTAAAAAAGGAGGGAGCTGTTTCTATTTCGGGTAAACGAATCAAACTGGAAGACAAAAAATTACTTTACGCTATTGCGGAAGGGATTTAAAACTTCCTCACTTTAGTTGTGCTCGGGGAATACCTTAAATTCATTTCAACTTAAAACCCTGTCTAGTCCTGAAGCTGAAAAGAGCTTTGGGCAGGTGTAAATCCATCCACATATTCCATGGTTTGGCTCCCGTCCTCACTCAATTGCAAATAGTTAAATCCTGAGACAAATCCTTTGTCCTCACTAATGAAATAAATATTTGCAATGTCACCAACACCAGCTGGTGTGGGCGACAGATCTCTCCATATTGCCCCCTTAATGGTTTTTAAAACTGTGGTACAGTCCGAAGTTGTCCTGCCAGTAGTTTCATAACAAAAATAAATAGCATGCAACGGTACCGCGGTTCCCAAAGAGATGGTGGGACAAGTCTCAATTCCGTTATTGGCCACTAGTGTATCGTAACTCTCTATTATAAATATGTTGACGCCATTAGTGGAGCCAATGGTCTTAAAATTCGTTGGCCAGGTTCTAGTGTTTTACTATACTCAGGTTTCTCCATTAACCCTTTTTTCTTGATATTAAAACTACTTCCATTAGTCAAGGAACTTACTGCATACCTAGTTGTTTTGTTAAGCATTAGCACATCTAAAAATGTTTGCCTTGGTTAAAGGTAATATTGGTTTCCCAATCTTGTGCTTTTGAGTTTAGTCCAATGAATAAAAAAGACAGTAAGAATAAGATTCTAGTTGTTTTCATAATAGTTTAGTTTATTTAAAGATCCAAAAAAAACCTACTAGTCATTAGTTGCGAAAATTCTTAGGCTTTCTAATTTGAAAAGGATATGTAATCAATTTCAGTTACCTTCAAAGGTGCGTTTGGTTTTTAGTTTGCCAACAAATCAGCTCCATGAGCGATTCCAGTTCCTGCTGGTAAAAGACCATTGCGAGGTTCTGTTTCATTTTTTGTATCGGAATCTTGCGTTTGAGAATCCTTCTTTGGCAACACTATTCTTAATAGTGCACTTCAATTTTGGATACAAACTGTTTAAAAGTATTCATTTCTCTTGTGGTAAACTCAAAAGGGATGGTGTTGAAGCAAAGAGGATATACATTGCCACTTTTACTTTAGGCGAACTGTCCGTTCAAGTTTTTTGATAATATTTTTATCTGGCACATAAGTCTTTTTTTTAGTAACAATCCATCTTCAACTGCCCATTATGCTGAAGTTCATCCAAGCCAATCTTGGTATATTCAGAGAGTAAATTTTCCAACACATCTAAAATGTCGTGTTGCATCGCCAGTGAACCACAAATCATAACCACACCACCTTCTTGAACTGCTTTAAGAACACTCTCCTTTTGTTGGATTACCAGATTTTGAACATACCCTTTATGTCCTTCTCTTGACTGGGATTTATGGATTGTAATATTTTGATTTTTCGAAATAATCCCTTTAAGAATGTCATCATAAATAGCTGAAGAAGCTACTGTCCTGCCACCCCAAAATAAGTTGATTGTTGTGTCGCAATTCTGTTCTATCATCCCTAAGAATGGGGCTATTCCGGTCCCATTTGCTATCAATACTGCGGAAGTTGTTTTCTTTGGAAAATGAAAGTGGGTATTAATATCAATAGCAGCTTTTATGGTTTCGCCTTTATTCAAGTTATACAAGTAGGAAGAGCCTTTACCAAACTCGTGTTTCTTTACACTTAATAGAATATTGTTGCCCATTCTGGCAATGGAATATTGACGAGGAATATCCGTTCCCTCTGGAAAAATAGATAATAAATCCCCTGAAGTAAAGCTTATTTTTTTCTTTGGTTTCAGTCTGATTAGGAACGTGTCATCTACATTTAATTCTGTGCGCTCAACTACCTTAAATGTGGTTTTTTTATAGTTCCATTTCTTGACTTTTGGCTTTTCAACAGAAAGTGAAATATGTAATAGTTTGCTCAATTGTTCGACCCATCTTTCAAAATCAGCAAGGTCTGCGTTGTTGATTTTATAAAGCGGAGATAAGGGCTGAAAATCAGGATGTATTTGCAAGAGGGCATCCACTTTTATGGCAAACTTGCAATAGTCTGGATATTCCAATGAACCAAATCCTACTACGGAATATCGGATTTTGTTCGGTTGCTGGATAGTTGGAAAAATAGCTTCAAACTTTCTGGCGTTAGAAGGGGGTTCGCCTTCGCCGTAGGTCGCAGTAAGGATGATGATGCGTTTCGCTTTCGCGAAAGTGCAATACTTATTCAATTCGGTCAGATAGACTTTTTTACCAGCAGCATTCAAACTATTGTGAAGTCGCCTTGCAAAATCGAACGTTGTTCCCGTTTCTGAACCTACTAAAATGACCAATTCACAGTCGTCTTTATCGGGCATTATGGAAATAGCTTTCACTTTTTTTCTGCGTTTCAAGGTCATCGCAAAACCTGAGTATATAAAGAATAGAATGGACGCACTGGCGAGTAGCAAAATAACAGACCAAAAGACGTTTCCTTCGCCTGTATGCAGCATCCAACTCAAACGGGATGCCAATGCTACAAAAGGATAATCGGCACTACTTATAATCTGTCCTGTTTGTTGGTTTACCTTTAGTTCCTTATCCTTTAACGCAATTTGATAATACTCTTCAGGGTCTTCGGAAAATGGGAATTCTACTTTTCTTATTTGGTCGAGCGTGGTTGTCTTGAAAAATGGAACATCGCTAATATGCTCAAAACGTTCTGCGGTATCTGTATTACTAATTTCTTTATGCGTAATAGTAGTATTGGGTAGCAATTCGAATTTTTCTGCGGAAAGATAGACCCCTGTAAAAGCAAGAATAACAATTGGAATAAAAAACCATCTGCTTAAAATAACGTGATACCGCAGTTCAAAATAATCTTTTTGAACTTTTGAAAAAAGACGCTTAAAACCGCCTTGCCTTTTGGCGAGAAGCAATACTCCAGTAATGGTAATTAGTAAAAGTAAAAGCGAAATTAAGCCCACAAAAAACCGCCCGATGCTTTTAAGAAAAAGAGAACGATGCAGATTGGTGGCAAAACTATAAATGAAGGGTCGCTCTTGTACCTCGCCCAATTGTGCGCCTGTGTTTGGGTCGATGTAGATATCGAGCGTTTCCATTTGCAGAGTAAGAACAGACGCCTTTACAAAACCAGACGATTCTACTTCGAGTGCAAATACGTCGTCGTAATTACTTTTTAGAGCATCAATTGTAGTGCCCAACGATACTTCATCCAAATCCTTAATGGCATAGCCTTTCGCTTGATGCGCAATGGGCTCAATGGCTAAAATCACACCTGTAACCGAGGCAATGAGTAAAAACAAAGATGAAGTAAGGGCAAGTACAAAATGACTGTATCGCCAAATAGAAATGGTCATAGGCAATGTTTACTGCGGAAGCATTCTTATGTAGCGAATAAACCCTTTTCCCTCTTTTTTGGTTTTGAGATTTTCTGTGGTCAACTCAAATTGAATATCAGCTGCATAATAGTCTTGGTCTTCTACCGAAGTTTCAAAGCGCAGGCTATATCCTTTATCAATTTTATCGGCTGGAATTTGCAATACAGTAACGGTACGTTCGCCACCGCTTATCGTCGCACTCGAAATAGCATCGATATTAGGGCGATATTTCCCGTAGAATTTCCACCATTCAGGGATTTCACTAAACCATTCACTGTCTTTGCCTTGCACGTAAAGGGTCTCTTCATAATCTCCAGATGGATTCAATAAAGAAACAATCACATAAGCACCTTCGCCTGTGTAATTGGTCATTTGGATAAGGCATTTTACAGCTTTGTTTTCAGTAGTTGTAAATGCCGATAGTAATAGTCCTGCGAGTACCATTGCAGGGATAATTTTAAATAGTGTTTTCATCAAGCTAAATTTTTAAGGCCCAACTTGTCCCGAATTTATTTCGGGATTATGGGCTTCATATTACTTTAAAAAATTCAAGGAGGTGTTTTGTTTTTTTAAGAGTTCATTTTCGCTGGCCAAGTCATAAACCGTTTCTTCAAAATCAGTTTTGATTTTAGTATCAGCACCTTTTGAGATTAGGTATTTCATCATCTCTTCATTTTCAGCTTTCATTGCTGCGAGGTGCAAGGCAGTTAATCCTTCATCATTTTTTGAATTGACATCAATATTAAATGCTGAAAGACGTTTCAATACCCCTAAATTATTGTCTTTGGTAGCAAGATGAAATAGCGTGTTTCCTTCAGCTTGCGTGGTGTTCAGCTGTACACTTTTTTCTTGAAGCAGTTTTAATTTGGTATCAAATTCATCGGGTTTTCTGCTATCAAAAGAGGCTACTAAATAATGAGCGATGGTATTGCCTTTATTATCTTTTGAACTTCGATGGCTCTCAGTATAAGCTTCAGCATCACTTCCTTTATTCAATAAGAATTCTGCCACTTCTGGACTGTTACGCTGAAACGCAAGCATTAAAGCCGATTGTCCTTCATTATTTGTGGCATTGAAGTCTTTTACGGTTTTGGAAAGTAGTTTTACAATTGCCAGTTCATTGCGGGAAGCTGCATTGAGAAAGGGGGTGTTGCCTTCGGCATCTTTTTGGTTTACATCTGCACCGGCAGTTAGGAAAAGTTCAAAAATCGCTGGGTCGCTATTGTTGTACGCCAATCTATGTAAGGGAGTGTAGCCGTCTTTGGGCACGATATTAGGGTCAAGACCAAGACTTTTCAAGTACTCATAAACTGCCAACGGATTACTATAACCACGTCCGCCTTGTGCTGCGAATAAAAAGGCGTTCCCCCCTTTTTTATTCGATGATTTATAATCCACCCCTTTCTTAATAAGCAATTTCAGAAAATCAATATTTCCTTTTTTGGTGGCGTAATTGAAAATACCGTTGCCATCCTTATCTGTGCTATTAAGTTTTAGACCTTTTCTGGTGAAGAAATTCAGCTCTTCTTCATTGGAGAGTGATGACGAAACCAGTAAAAGTAGGTTCGCACCACTTTCATTTTTCTCGTTAAGAAGATTTACACCGCGACTTTCAAAAGCCTCATACAGGGCTTTGTTTTTCTGACCTGCATTTGCTGCAAAGGCAAGTGGCGTATAACCGTGACTGTCTAATTTCGTAACAGAAGAACCCTTATCAAGTAAAAAATTGACCATTTCCGTTTGTCCAGCATAGGCCGCCCAATGCAAGTAGATACGGCTGTCGTGGGTCTTTTTATCAACCGGATTTCCCTCAAAAGACAAGAGGTGCTTTACGATAGCATCATCTGCCTTTTCAAGTAACGCATAGATTACGGCATCAAACGCATTCTCATTTAAGGCGGTTGCATCATTGCCTTCAGCGATTTTTTGATTTACAGTTTTCAAGTCTGGATCACCCTTCCAGAAGGAACGGTCAAGTAATACATTGTCTTGTTGTGCGACTGCCACTATGCTCATAAAGAGCATAGCAAGCAGCGCTACATTTTTCAAAATCTTCATCGGACTATTTTTTTACAAAGGATTCAATGACTTCATCAATTTCGGCTTCTTTTTCATAACCCTCTTCTTCAAATAAAAACTTATAGAGCGGCTTATTGTCCACTTTTTCTTCAAGAACAAGGTCTTTATTACGGCCATAAACTTCATCCCATTTAGCACGAACTATAGCCCATTTCTGGTCATTGTCCTTCCACCATTGTGAGGCAGCAGCACATTTGCTGTCATCTACTTTTACATAGGTGTTATATCCTTTTTCCTTAGCCAATACGATATCCTCCTTGCCAGTCTCACGGATAATTTTGGTATTATCCTGGTCGTGTACCCAACCGTAGTCTGTAATTTCGTGACGGTTGCCACGCATCAAAAGATTATAATCACTTCTGGTGGTATATTCCCGTCTCGCCAATGGTGCAGGTGTGGTGTTTTCCCAATAACTTTTACCATCTACGTGAACCCAAGAGGCAGATCCTTCATAACGCGGGCTGTCATCTACTTGAAATACTTTCTGTGTCCATTGTCCTTTGACTTCAGAAGCAGGTGATTTTTCAAAAGTCCACTCATTATCTGCGTTGTAAGAGTATAAATCTGTGTTCTCAAACAACCAATCTTGACGCCAATGCTTTATAATCATAGGTTCGGCAGGATTACCTACTTGTAACAAATGCTGAATTTGGATTTTATCATCTTCATCGGTCACTAATTGGGCCCATTCCAAACCTTTGTCCACTTTTGTTTTTGAGGGCTTGTAAAGCGAATCGTTGCTGTAATTAAAGGTCTCTGCAAAGTTAAAAGTGACCTCATAACAGCCACACATATTCTTAATGGCTTCGCGGTCTTCTTGTTTTTTTGATGTTTGAGAAATTGCACTTATCGAGAATAATAGTGCCAATAGAGTGTAAAAAGTGGTTTTCATGAAATATGATTTATTGATTTATAATTTATTCTCAAAAATAGTTATTTTTATTAAATCTAAATAACAATAATATATATATTTGCGCTCTATTAAGATTGGTTATAAATAAAATGAAGTATAAACGCCTAATTATAAACACTTTGACCATTTTATCTTTTTTAAAAGCAGTTTCCCAAGAGGTCATAGATAGCACCCAAATCAATAATTTAGAGGAAGTTATCCTTACAGCCACGCGTACAGAAAGACAACTTTCTTCATTACCAATGCCAGTAACTTTAATTTCAAAAAAGGAAATTTTACAATCGGGTACAATTCGCTTAAATGAGATATTAAGCGAGCAAACAGGAATTATAACCGTGGCCGATGAAAGTGGTTTTGAGGGTATACAAATTCAAGGTATCGCATCAGATTATATTTTGATTCTTATAGATGGTGTGCCTCTTGTGGGTAGAAGTGCAGGAAATTTTGATTTGAGCAGGCTCACGGTGGGCAATATCAAACAGATTGAGGTGGTAAAAGGACCTTCGAGCAGTCTTTACGGTTCTGAAGCTTTGGGGGGTGTCATCAATATTATTACGGAAAAACCAAAATCTGAAGAACTGCAAGGAAACGTTTCTTATCGCCTAGGCAGTTTTGTACAACAAGATATCAACCTTGATATTAAACAGCGTTTTAAAAAGTTGCGTTACGGCTTTTTTGCCAACCGATTTTCCAGCGAAGGTTATGACTTAAACCCAGAAGCAGAAGGTCAAACGGTCAATCCATTTGAAAATTATACCGTTAACGGACGAGTGTATTATGACTTTAATGACAAGCTATCTTTATTCACATCTACACGATTTTATGACCAAGTACAGGATGCTGGATTTACCTTTAACGATGTTCTGTTTGAAGGAGATAGCAAAGAACGGGAATGGAATGCCCACGCAAGGCTCGACCAAAAATGGAACGAAAAATTCACGACAGCTTATGAATTTTATTATACCAATTATGTAGCTAATGAGCGACTTGCCAACCCAATGACTGAAGAGGTGTTGAGCGATAGTGATTTTGACCAAAAATTATTACGACCAGAAATTCGTGGAAATTACGCTTTCACAAATGCGGGAACGCTAACGGCAGGTTTGGGTTTTCAATATGATGCTTTGGACAGAACGTTTTTTGATGAACGCGTAAGTTTTAACTCGCAATATGTCTATGCACAATATGACATCAATCCTATAGAACGACTAAATGTTATTGCTGGTGCTCGCTTTGACAATCATTCGGAATATAGTAATCAATTTAGTCCCAAACTGGCAATGCGTTACAAATTGGGCGATGCATTCGCTGTAAAAGGGTCGGTAGGCTATGGTTTTAAAGCGCCAGACTTTAGACAGTTGTATTTTGATTTTACCAATTCGGCAGTTGGTTATACAGTTCTCGGATATAACGTGGCTCTGGATAAATTACAAGAGCTTCAAGAACAAGGACAAATTCTTAATGTGTTAGTTTCGGAAGATGACCTAAATAATCCGTTAGAAGCAGAAAGTTCTGTTGGTTATAATTTAGGATTGACCTTTAAAGAAGGCAAATGGAATAGCGAACTTAATTTCTTTAGAAACGATATTAAGAACCTTATCGATACACGCATTATTGCCCGTAAAACCAACGGTCAAAATATTTTTAGTTATGTCAATTTTGATGAAATCTATACCACAGGATTTGAAATCAACACGGGGTATAAAATAACCGATGCCATTAATGTAAGTGCTGGCTATCAGTTGCTTTACGCCTATGATAAAAATAAACAACAAGATGTAGAAGATGGTCAAGTATTTGCCCGTGATCCCGGGACAAACCAGACCGTGGCGGTCACGCAGTCCGATTATTTTGGGCTCGTGAACCGCTCACGGCACAATGCCAACTTCAAGGTGTTTTATGATATCGCTGGAGTTGATGCTAAGGGAAATCGGAGTACAATAGCAAACATCAATCTACGACTTCTATATCGAAGCAAATATGCTCAATTCGACACTAATGGAAATGGACTTATCGATTCTTATGATACCAGTTTTATAGATGGTTTTGTAACGGCAAATGTAGCGGCCAGCAAAACCTTTTATACAGATTTCACATTACAGGTAGGAGCAAATAATCTTTTGGACTATACCGATATCAATATCCCGACGTTGCCGGGAATTCAAGGATACATTAAACTCAATTATCAATTTTAACCCGCCTGCCGTCGGGCAGGTCTTTAAACACAATCAGAATGAAAACAATTAAAACACTACAGACACTAGCATTAGCAGTATTATTTATGGCATTTATATCTTGCAGCAGCGACGATGACAATACACCAATAACAGACCCTGTTCAAGCAGAACAGGTCAGTAACCTCTTTGCACCTCAAACCGGTGGTCAAGGTACTGGACAAGATGAAGGTGGGCCATTTACAAAATTTGACTTTGAAACTGGGGCAGAAACTACCAGCGATACAGAGTGGGACATTGCCTTTAGAGGTACGACTATTGCGATAAATGGAGGAATAGCTACAGGTACAAATGATGAACCTACAAGAAATGGCGATGCTGGTGCGAGCATTGTAACTGGAACTTTTGACAGCATTAATACTGCCGATGGATTGACATTTGCTCAGGATACCGCTTTAGGATTTGCAATCCCAACAGGAAGCGATAATGGATGGTATAATTACGACTTTATGAATAATATAATTATGCCTATTCCTGGTAAGATGTTAGTATTTAGAACTCGTGATGGTAAATATGCAAAGATTGAAATTCTAAGTTATTATAAAGACCAAGACAATTCTAATCCTGCAAATGGGCGTTATTACACCTTTAATTATGTTTATAATCCAAATGCGGGCGAGACCTCTTTTGAGTAACTTTATTTGATTAGTTAGCCAACGAAGCTCATCTGTAATGGATGAGCTTTTTTATTCTAAAAGTTCATAACACTATCTAAGGCGTCTTCGGCATCTGTATGGATGAAGTTGGTTTTTATTTTAAACTATTTTAAGCTTAAGGATAATGACAATCTTAGATGAACTGTCTCTTTTGAACTTCGCAATTTCATTTAGTGGTACTCCTACCAATCTTAGAAAAAGAATGAATGACATAAACAAAATGTTTCATAGTGTCCTCAAAACACCATATAACAAAAAAGCCCTTCCTATCGGAAAGACTTCTAACGGTTTAATAATTCTAAACCAATGAATGTTATTCACATTCACAACACAACATCTTAAAAAAAAAGCGGTCTGGACGAGACTCGAACTCGCGACCCCCTGCGTGACAGGCAGGTATTCTAACCAACTGAACTACCAGACCGTTGCTTAATTGCGAGTGCAAATATAGAACCAATTTTTAATTACACAAACATGTTTGGTGAAAATAATTCAACAAAATATAGCCTTATGACTTTAGCTTCTGTGTTTCAATTAAGTAAGTAGATAAAATCTTTTCAAAGTCTTCTCTTATGTCGGCTTGAACGTATCGAATTTTATATTTTGCACAGGTTAGCTTCAGTTCTTGTATGAATTCTGACATCTTCTGGGCGTATTCTTTTTTGATTTGCTGAGTCTGCAAATCGATTTTGGAACCATTTTCCAAATCAAAAAAACGCTTAGGAGTATCATCAAAATCAAATTCAACTTCTGTTTTATAATCTAATGTATGGAAAAGGACCACTTGATGTTTATTATATTTTAAATGCCGTAAAGCTTCAAACAGATCTGCTTTAGAAACTTCAGGCTGAAATAAATCTGTAAACAAAAACACAAGAGATCTACGCTTTAGCTTTTCAGCGATCTCATGTAAAAATTGGTAGGTATTGGTTTTGGTATTTACTTGAGGGTGTCGTATACACTTTTCCAATTGATCATAAATCATGCTGAAATGCGAACTACTCCCCTTTTCTGCAGATTGAAAGCGAAGTTCTTCATCATAGATAGAAAGTCCTACAGCATCCCTCTGCTTGCTTAATAACTGCATAATAGAAGCAATCGATAAAGCAGAAAAGGATATTTTATCTAAATCGGATAACGACGGGGATTTGACTTCAGGATAATACATAGAAGCAGATTGATCTAAAATAAAATGACATCTCAAATTCGTTTCTTCCTCAAACTTTTTAGTGTACAATTTATCCGTCTTAGCAAACAATTTCCAATCTATATGTTTGGTGCTTTCTCCTGTATTATAAAGCTTATGCTCTGCAAATTCAGCAGAATATCCATGAAATGGGCTTTTATGAATTCCTGAAATAAATCCCTCAACAATTTGAGACGCTAATAAGGGCAAATTTGAAATCGTTGAGGACCTTTTAGTTTCAGAATTGATATCCATAAATAGATTTTTTATTAAAAATAAAAAAGGCTTGGTTTAACTAAAACCAAGCCTCTAAATTTATAACTATTAAATATATGTACTATAATAAACTATCAATAGCTTCTTTATAAGTTTCTTTTTGAGCAACACCAACTTGACGGTTTACCATTTCACCATTTTTAAAAAACAAAACGGTTGGAATATTTCTAACTCCATATTTAGCGGCAAACTCTTGGTTTTGATCTACATCCATTTTAGCAATGACAGCTTTCCCTTCATATTCAGTATTTAATTCGTCAATGATAGGCCCTACCATTCTACAAGGTCCACACCAAGCAGCCCAAAAATCTACTAATACTGGTATGTCACTTTCTAAAACTTTTTCTTGAAAATCTTTATCTGTTATCTCTAATGTCATAATGCAATTTATTTATTTATACAAAATTAATGTTTAAGGTGGAATATGTAACTCAATTGTATATTAATTAATCTTATTTAAGAATCAAGCTTTCTTATGTTAATAAGTTCTCCATTTGATACTACAGCCTATACTGGGTTTCTGATCTTTTAATACCGTTCTATTATTGAGCAAAGCGTCTAAAGCTTCTCGAATGTATCTACCCGAGGTTGGGATACCATTTTTAGGTCTAGAATCATCCAATTGTCCTCGATAAACAAGTTCCAGAGTTTCATCAAACACATAAAAATCTGGAGTACATGCTGCATTATAAGCCCTAGCAACTTCCTGAGTCTCATCATATAAATAAGGAAAAGGATAATTGAGCTCTCTAGCTAATTTGAACATGTATTTAGGACTATTCATGAGATTCGCTTTTACATCGTTACTAGAAATAGCAACAAAGCCAAAACCTGGAACTCTATAGTCATTGGCTAACCTAACAATTTCAGCATTCACATGTTTAACGTAAGGACAGTGGTTACAAATGAACATGATGACCGTTCCTTTGCTACCTTTTAAGTCAGTTAGAGACAAAACCGTGTTAGAAATAGTATCTAACAGCTTAAAATCTGGAGCTTTTGTACCAAGCTCCAACATTGTAGAGGGTGTTAATGACATTCTTGAAAATATTTGATACCAAATTTAAACAAAAAAGCTATCGTTTACGATAGCTTTTAAGATACATTATAAGTTAGACTTACTTTTTAATTTCCTTGCTTTCCTTGCTTAACTTATTTTCTTTACTTTCTTTAGCGGGAGCATTCACCTTTTGAGAAAGCTCAAAAGAGAGTGATGATTTGTCAAAAGTCATTTTGCCAGATCCTGTTTCTAGGATCACAGCATCTAATTTTTCACTTAGATCAGCAATTTTACCGTGAAGACCACTTTTAGTAACTACCTTATCTCCTCTTTTGATAGATTCAATAAAGCTTTTTTCTTTTTTTTGTTTTTTCATTTGTGGCCTTATCATAAAAAAATAAAGCACAACAAAAATCAAAACTAAAGGTAATAAACTTCCTAATTGATCCATATAAATTATTTCACTGGAGAACCAGCATTGTTATTTTTTGGATTTACAAAAGCTTTAATTCTTAAAGTCTCTTTTCCAGATGCAGTATTTCCTGTAATTCTTACTTGCGCCATTTGCTGATTTTGCTTACCACTTGTATTAAATTTTACAAGCATTTCACCATTATCTCCAGGAGCAACAGCTTCTTTAGTCCACGTTGGGACAGTACAACCACAACTTGCAGTCGCATTAGAAACTATAAGTGGTGCATCACCAGTATTCGTAAATACAAATGTATGCTCTACAACTTCTCCTTCATCAACAGTACCAAAATCAAACTCTTTTTCTTCAAATTCCATTACAGGGAATGATTGTTGTTTTGAATCACGATCTTCTGCAATTTCTTTTTTAGATTGATCTACTTTCTCCGAAGCTTCATTTTTACAAGCCGTTAAAGACAGTGTTGCTATTGCAACGATTGCTAACATAAACTTTCTCATGATAATTAATTTTAATTTTTACAAAAATATGACATTTTAAGCAATTACATTAATCCTCTGCCTATTTTATTAATTTTCCCGTTGGTTTGGTATTCTTTGGAAACTGTATCCAAAACGCCGTTTATAAAAGTACTGCTTTTAGGTGTGCTATATTCTTTGGCCAACTCCAAATATTCGTTGATAGTTACTCTAACAGGAATAGATGGAAATTTTAAAAACTCGCACAAAGCCATTTTAATAAGAATACTGTCTATATCTGCAATTCTATCTTGGTCCCAGTTTGGGGTTTTATTTTTGGTGATTTCAGTAAGTTGATCATTTGCAAGAAGTGTTTTGGTGAAAAGTTCTTTTGCAAAATTTTCATCTTCTACATTTTTATACAATCTAGGCACTGTAATCACCTCATCGCTTTCTTTTTGCTTCTGAAGAAATTTCAAAAAGGTAGTATTTACGATTGGAAAATCGTCTATCCAAGTCAGATTTTGATCTTCATAATAATCGTAAAGGTCCTCATTGGGCGCAATAATTTGTTTGAAAACATCTACGATAAATTCTTTATCTTCTTTAAAATTTGACGTTTCGGTAGAAATATAGTCTGCGTAAAGATCTGACTCTATAATTTTATCCCAAATCAACTTAGGATATTCATCATCTCGTTTCCAATGGCTTAATTTTCTATCTTCAATAAGATTGCTTATAGCAGCACTATCTGAAATTCTCTTCAGAAGTTGATTATTGATAAATTTTTTGTTAGGATTCTTCTCTTCTTCTGTGGCTAAGAATTTCTTTTTGGCAATCTTAAAATAGTCTTCCGCATAGTCTCTAATGCTGACAAGGAGTTCAAAATCGAGTAAGAATAGATTGTACATCTCTTCTGTGCTCCTTTTGAGTAACTTCTCTTCTGCCTGCATAGAGTCTTTGCTTCCTTGGTGAAAGGCATAAAGAGATTGCATTACTTTAGCACGAATATGTCGTCTTGTTAACATCTGTTTGTTTTAAATTTTAGCGCAAAAATAATATTTAAAAGAAGAGTTTAACCCCTATTTGTATTTATTTAAATCCTAATTGAAACCTTTCCTAACGCCTTAAGGTTTAAATGGGTTATGAATTGAAGGATATTAGCCCTTAGCACACCCCTTAAAGGATTAAACTTATGTTATTAAAGAAGCTAAATCTATCTTTTGGTTACATTTGCAACCAAAAAGTAAAAAGTGAATGAAGGCCTTACTCAGTCTAAATAAATACTTGTACAAATACAGAGGAAGACTCCTATTAGGGTTTATTATTACGATAGGCGCACGTGTTTTTGCTGTATTTATACCTCAACTCATAAGAAATTCTACTGTTGCCATAGAAGACTATTTAAATGGAGATGTGGTAAGCATTGCAGACGTTAAACAAGAGCTTCTCATCAATATTGGGCTTATTATTGGGGCCGCTTTAGCCTCTGCTGTACTTACTTTTATAATGAGACAAACTTTTATTGTGGTTTCTAGGTATATTGAATACGACCTGAAAAATGAAGTATATACTCAGTATCAAACTTTATCCTTAGACTTCTACAAGCGAAACAGAACTGGGGATTTGATGAATAGAATTTCTGAAGATGTCTCTAAGGTGAGAATGTATGTTGGTCCCGCATTAATGTACGGTGTGCAAACCTTAACCCTATTTGTTGTAGTCATTTATTTTATGATAAAAGCCGCACCTACTCTTACCTTATACACTTTAATTCCATTTCCCGTACTTTCTTTAGCGATTTACAAACTAAGTATGTCCATCAACAAAAGAAGTGCTGAAATACAAAGATTTTTATCACTCCTCAACACCTATACACAAGAAAGTTTTAGTGGTATTGCGGTTATTAAATCTTACGGAATTTTGAACCGTTTCAACTCTGACTTTGAGAAATTATCCAATGAGAGTAGAGATAAGAATGTAAATCTTGCAAAAGTGGAGGCGTTCTTTTTTCCACTGATGATCTTTCTGATAGGTTTTAGTAACCTATTTGTCATCTACTTCGGTGGGATGCAGTACATCAACGGAGAGATTGAGAGCGTTGGAGTTATTGTGGAATTCTTGCTTTATGTCAACATGCTTACCTGGCCAGTGGCCTCTGTTGGATGGATTACATCTATGGTCCAAAGAGCTGAAGCCTCTCAAGAACGGATTAACGAATTTCTAAGCGAAATTCCAAATATCAAAAATAATTCCCCAAAGTCATCTGAGGATATTTTAGGTGAAATTGAGTTTAGGAATGTTAGTTTCACATATGAGGACACCAATATAGTGGCTTTAAAGAATATTTCCTTTAAAGTTAAAAAAGGGGAGACTTTTGTTATTATAGGAAAGACAGGCTCAGGAAAGTCTACTATCCTAGAGTTGATTGGGAGATTATATGATGTGAATAAGGGTGAAATATTAATTGACGGTAAGCCTATAGAAGACTACAACCTTAATGAATTAAGAAAACAACTTGGCTATGTTCCACAAGATGCTTTCCTTTTTAGTAGTTCTATACGCGATAATATAAAGTTTGGTAAGGTTAATGCCTCCGAAGAAGATATTGTAGATGCTGCAAAAAATGCTGCAGTACATGATAATATTATAGAATTTAGTAAGGGTTATGATACCATATTAGGAGAACGAGGCATAACATTGTCTGGTGGGCAGAAACAAAGGGTCTCTATAGCAAGAGCTATCATTAAAGATCCTAGAATAGTCCTATTTGACGACTGTCTATCGGCGGTTGATACTGAAACAGAAGAGGAAATTTTCAGTAAATTAAATAAAATTTCTAACGATAAAACATCAATTGTGGTTAGCCACAGGGCCTCCTCTGCAAAAAATGCCAATCATATTATCATCCTTGATGAGGGTGTGATTTTGGAAGAAGGCACTCATAGTGAGTTACTTGCTCACAATGGATACTATAAAGATTTATATACCAAACAGCTTTCAGAAAAAGAAAATTGAATTTTTATTTGCACTTTTAATTTTTTTTAAGACTTTTGAACAAATGTTATATTAATCTTATTTAACTAAAGTATTATGAGTGAACAAGAGCCGATGAAGAACGAGGATATTTTCTCGAAGGTTATAAGAGCAGGAAGAAGGACTTACTTTTTTGACGTAAGATCCACAAAAGCTGATGATTATTACTTAACTATCACAGAAAGTAAGAAATTTACAAATGACGATGGATCTTTCTATTATAGAAAACATAAGATTTATTTGTACAAAGAAGATTTCGAAAACTTCAAAGAAGCTTTAGAAGAAACGACAAACTATATTATTGATAAGAAAGGAGAAGAGGTGATAAGCGATCGTCACCAAAAAGATTTTACAAAACCTTCTGAAGAAAATTCAGAGACTTCTGAAGAACCTACTCCCAACTCAAGCGCTACGGCATTTACTAATGTTAGCTTTGATGACATTTAAAATTCAATTTTAGAAATTATAGTGATTGACTAATACCAAATTAAATTTATAATGTCGTATAAATAAATTGAATTATACTACGACGGAGCTCAGCACAGGTTTTTTGATTGTTTGAAATTAAAAATATATGGCATAGCCTTAGTTACGGTAATTATTTTTGATAAAAAGCAGGCGAAAAAAGCCTGTGCCGAATTCGTTTCGGTAAAACGATTTATTACGACATCATAGGTTTAAATTGGTATAAAAGTTAATCTGAAACTTTAAAGGTGATAGGCAAAGCAAAAATAACATCTACAGGCTTTCCTCGTTGTTTGCCAGGTTGCATTATGGGTAATTTTTCAATGACACGTCGACTTTCTTCCTTCAATTTTGGGTGTGAAGCCCTGGCGTTAATAAATTCAGCCTCTCCATTTGCTTTTATTTTAAAAGAGGTATAAATTCTATTTATGCCTGTCAAACCAAGATCTGTGGCTAAGCCCGTATCGAATTCTTTATTTATAAAAATCTTGAGTTGTTCACTCATACAAGCTTTTCGCGCTTTGTTATCGGTATACTGTTCACAACCTGGAAAAATAGGAACATCTTCAATAAAGTCAAATCCCATTTCCCTCATAGGTTCCTCTTCTACAGGTTCAAAATCATCAAAATCTAGAAGTCCAGGATTGGATGGAGTCTTCTTAAAAATTGGTTTTTCTTCTGTTTTGGATTCAGGTTCTTTTTCATCAATAATGAAATCATCAATGTCTGGTTTTGGCCTTTTTAGAGTCTCCAATACCTTTTCGGGTAATGTCACATTTGGCATCTCTTCAACTTGAAGAAATTGATAGGTGACCTGATCGTTACTAGCCAAAAGTTGTGTTTCCGTTTTCCATTCTACAGAAATCAAGACCAGCAAAAGCACGGCAATCAGTCCAACTTGAAAGAAAATTAGCTTTTTATTATTTAAATTTTTGTGTGGATATTTTTTAGGCTCCATAAGTATTCGTTTTAAAATTAAATTGTGACCAAGTGAAGACCTTCAATCCTGTGAAGGATACTGAAGTCTTTAAAGTTCTAGACGAATTCGAAATAAACACTAATAGTGAGTTTGTAGAGACCAAGAACAATGCCAAAATTTTTAACAATCAAAAACGCACTAAGAAAAACTTTGAAGTGAGTTTAATAGATTTCTTGAAAAACTGTTGGAAAAACTTTATTGAATCTTTTAAGGCTTCAGAGTTGACCTGCATTAGCATAATGCTACATAAAAAACAAGTGAGCATTATGGACATAAACTTCGAGCTTAGGTTTACTAGCTTCAGCTATTTCAATAGAAAATTTGAAGCAGTACAGAATGACCTTACTTTCAGTAGGAAATAAGTTTTGTTATATTATACCAAATTAAACAAAATAGAGATACTAAAATTCACCCTTAGTAAGATTCATCTGAATCTAATTTTACTTTACCCCAAAACGTTCTATATACAAAATAACTATAAAGCAGAACCAAAGGTCCACCCACAGCGACAAAGCCCATCATGATTTTTAAGGTTTTTGTAGAGGCTGCTGCATTATATATAGTAATACTATGCTTCTCAACCCCACTAGAAAGGAGTAAACGTGGATAGAGTTCAAAAGCAACGAGAACTAGCAATAAAGCAATAGTAAGGCTCGTAAAAATAAAAGCCCAGCCGTATTGCTTCTTGCTAGCAAGCCTCGGAACGTTGGCTATGCTCAAGAACACGAGCAATGGAACGATAAATAAGGCTTCATTATCTTTAAATACTTGCGAAAGATGCTCTAGGAAGGCAAGACCATAAGCAGTAGTGATCAAATAAGAAACTATAAAAAAAACCATTCCCCATTTTAGAAAGCTTTGGATTCGATCATATAGTTTTCCTTCCGTTTTTAACAATAGATAAATAGCTCCGTGCATCATAAAAAGGGCTAAACTAGTAATCCCTACCAAAACAGAAAATGGATTTAGGAACTCAAAAAAGCCTCTTCCTATATATTCATAATTATTATCCAGAGGCATACCGTTTAGGATATTCCCCAGCACTACCCCTAGTAAAAATGCCAACATGATACTAGAAATTGAATAACTCCAATCCCACATCTTCCTCCACCAAAGCATGTCTTCCATATTCCTAAATTTGATGGAGATCCCTCTAAAAATGATACATAAAAGAAAAAGGATGAACGGTGTATACATAGCAGAAAATAGTGTTCCGTAAAACACTGGGAAACCAGCAAATAAAGTACCTCCACCTATCACCAACCAGACTTCATTACCATGCCAAGTAGGATCAATTGCTTTTAGAGCTGTTTCTCTACTTGAATTTTTTCTGAAAAACATGTGCCAGGCCCCAGCTCCAAAATCGAAGCCATCTAAAATGGCATAACCAGAAAAGAGCCCTCCCACAACTAAAAACCACCACGTGGGATAATCTAAACCTAAAAACGTTTCCATAAACTTATTTATTATTTTGAAATGACATTTGAAATTTCTTCGTTTAAGCTAGTTCCATCAAAATCTATTTCACTTTCAGGTCCGCTTTGGATTTTCTTATTCATAAGATAGACAAACAAGAGGAATAGGATAAAATACACGATAAAGAACAGAATGAGAGAAAATAACACCTGGTTGGCTTGTACACTTTTAGAAAGAGCATCTGAAGTTCTTAACAAACCATAGACTACCCAAGGCTGCCGGCCCATTTCAGCTGCAAACCATCCAAATTGATTTGCGATCTGAGGGAGTAAAGCTGTAAATACAAACGTCCATAAGAGCCATTTTTTATCAAAGAGCTTCCCGCGTTTCCATCGCCAAACAGCAAATAAACTTAAGACGATTAAAAACATTCCTATAGCAACCATTATATGATAAAACTGGAAAATAGCATTCACCTGAGAAGGTCGGTCTTCCTCAGGAAAAGCATTAAGACCTGTTATAGGGGTCGAAAAATCTTGGTGTATCATAAATGATAAACCTCCTGGAACTTTAAGCCCTGTCACTTCTTGATTTTCTTTATCTACCCATCCAAAGAGATACAAATCGGCTGGTGCTTTTACTTCAAAGTGCCCCTCCAACGCTGCTAATTTTGCAGGTTGATTTTCAGAAACACCTTCTGCAGATTGATGGCCTGTAAACAACTGAGCTAGTGAACTAATTGTAGCTACGATAAGTGTTATTTTAAAGGCTTTTTTGGATAATACAACATATCTCCCTTTCAAAATATAATAGGCGTGAACACTTAAAATTAAAAAAGTCCCAGATAAAAAGGCTCCTAACCAAACATGGGTAAGTCGATCTACTGAAGATGGGTTGAAGACCATAGCCCAAAAGTCAACAATTTCTGCTTTGGCTCGCATGCCCTCGCCAACAATATGATAACCCGCAGGGGTTTGTTGCCAAGAGTTAGCTATGACAATCCAAACTGCAGAAAACATAGAACCTAGAAAAACTGCCAAAGTAGCTACTAAGTGGACCCATGGCTTAACTCTGTTCCAACCAAATAACAAAACTCCTAAAGCACTACTTTCTAGGGCGAAAGCAAAAATTCCTTCAGCTGCAAGAGCACTTCCAAAGATATCTCCAACATACCGTGAGTAAGTAGCCCAATTGGTACCAAACTCAAACTCCATAACGATCCCCGTCACCACACCAATACCAAAAGTAATTGCAAAGATTTTGGTCCAAAATTTAGCTAATACTTCATATTCCTTTTTCTTGGTCCGAATATAAATACTTTCAAAAACAACCATAATAAGTCCAATACCTATACTTAATGGCGGGTAGATATAGTGAAAAGCAATTGTAAAGGCAAACTGGATCCGAGACAGAATTTCTACGTCCATAACTTCTTCTTTTTTTACAAATTTATAAAAAAACATAAAAACGCTGTGTCATAAAAGTTACGCAAACAGATACCATAAGCATTGAAGACGATTAAATTAAAAGCTTGATCGGCTATAAGAGTGAATCAAAAATTTAAGATTTTGGGATTACTGTCAATTAAAAATAAGACTATAGTAACATTTAATAGACAGATGATTTTTATATTAAATCGAAAAAATTTAACCTTATCCATATAAAAACTGATATATATCAGTTTTTATATGGATAAGGTTAAGTGAAACAACCCCCTCTCTCAAACATATATAACTGGTATTTAGACACTTATACACCTATTGGAATGAAGAGTTGATTTTCTTATGACCTTAATCATATATTAAACAAGTCTTAAATTTTAACTTTGTCGAAGCATTTTAAATATCGAAGACATGAAATCATTTACTAAAATCAGTTTTGTTTTTCTTATCACCTTACTATTAGCCTGTGGAGGAAATGAAGAGAAGAAAGAAAACAAAAAAGTAAAAATTGGTCAACAACCAAAAACTGAAAAAAAAGCTGAACCCGCAAAAAAATCAACCTCTACAACTTCAGCAGAAGAGGACTTAGCAAATTTGGGTATTGGTCCCATAAAATCCGTCGACATTGACGAAGGCATAGACAAAAATCTTGCAAATCGAGGTCAAGAAGTTTTCGGAAATTTATGTACAGCTTGCCATAAGATGGACAAAAAGTATGTAGGACCATCAATATCTGGGGTCTCAGTAAGACGAAGCCCAGAATGGATCATGAATATGATTATGAATCCTGAAGAGATGATTAAAAAAGATCCAATTGCTAAACGTTTATTGGTAGAAAACAACATGGCGGTAATGGCCAATCAAAATGTTTCAAAAGAGGATACTCGGGCTATTTTAGAATATTTTAGAGAGTATGACAAGAATAACTAAGCACGAATAGATATTTAATTTTTTAATCCTAATCCTATGAATATTCCATTTTTCTTAAAATCATCAGCATCTATTTTTTTGATGTTATGTCTACTAGGTTGCAATTCTTCAGAAAAATCTGAGAGTGTAGACAAAACTACAGACGCTAAAACAAACTTAAATGAAGTTTCCTCATCAAATAAGGGGCAAGCTTTTATTGAAGGAGATAGCGATGTAGTAAATGCGCTGAGTCTGGCAATTAACTCGCCAGATCACACAACATTGGTTAAGGCAGTACAAGCTGCTGGTGTTGAAAATGCCTTAGTAAACGTAGGACCTCTTACAGTATTTGCGCCCACTAATGCAGCTTTTGACAAACTAGATAAAGCAACTTTAGAAGATTTACTGAGACCCGAAAACAAGTCTAAACTAGCTAATATTTTAATTCATCATGTTGCTCCAAGTAATTATCCTATCAAGACTCTAGAAAAAAATATAGAGAAAAACAGGAAACTTTACATGGCGGATGGCCAATATTTAGAAGTGACTAAGCAAGGTCAAGACCTCTATGTAGGTGGCATCAAAATAATTGCCTCCGTAGATGTAAGTAATGGCTGGGTGCATATTATTGAAGACGTATTATTACCAAAAAACTAATTTTAAAACAACTCAAACAATGAAAACAATTCAAAAACTTTTACTAGGTCTAGGTGCAGGATTACTGCTTATAGGCTGTGGTAATAATTCAAAATCGGACTCTGGTGCTATGGCATCATCTAATGCAGAAAAAGTATATGTAGCTCCAGGTGAGCACGACGAATTTTATGCCTTCATGTCGGGAGGATATTCCGGAAACTTGACAGTTTACGGTTTACCAAGCGGAAGAATGTTTAAAGAAATACCCGTTTTTTCTCAATTTCCTACCAATGGATATGGATATTCTGAAGAAACCAAAGCTATGCTTAATACATCTTATGGCTTTGTGCCTTGGGGTGATTCTCACCACCCAGATATTTCCCAAACAAACGGAAAATTGGATGGTCGATGGGTTTTCATAAATGAAAACAATACACCTCGTATTGCTAGGATAAGCTTAGAGACTTTCGAAACCGAAGAGATTATCGAAATTCCTAATTCTGCTGGAAATCATGCCTCATCGTATGTGACTGAAAATACAGAATATGTTGTTGCAGGTACTCGTTTTGCTGTTCCAAATCCTCAAAAAGACATGCCTATCGATGAAATGAAAGGTGAATTTAAAGGCCCTTTAACCTTTATTAAGGTTGATCCAGAACATGGACATATGGAAATTGATTTCCAAATAAATATGCCTGGCTTCAACTACGATTTATCACATCCTGGTCGTGACAAATCTCATGGATGGTTTTTCTTTACCTCTTATAATACTGAAGAAGCACATTCAATGCTAGAAGTGAATGCATCACAAAACGATAAAGATTTTATCGCCGCTGTAAATTGGATGAAAATTAAAGAATATGTTGAGAATGGTGGTGGAACTGAAGTGGCTGGTACTTATGCACACAACATTTACGATGAATCAACTATGATGGCCACCACAGAAATGAAAGAAGGCGTAACTTCAGTTGATCCGCGTGACGTTCCAGGCGCAGTCTATTACATGCCAGTTCCAAAATCGCCTCACGGTATAGATGTTAACCCAACAGGTGAATACATCATTGGAAATGGAAAACTATCTACACAGTTGAGTGTTTATTCATTTGCGAAAATGCAGGAAGCCATTAAAAATAAAGACTTTGACGGTGATGCTTATGGTATCCCAATCTTAAAATTCGAATCTGTTCTTGAAGGTGTTGTAGATAGTGGTGGTTTAGGTCCATTGCATACTGAATTTGATGGAAAAGGTTACGGTTACACTAGCTTCTTTATTTCTTCTGAAGTTGTAAAATGGAAAGTAGGGACTTGGGAAGTAGTTGATAGACAACCTTCTTTCTACTCGGTTGGCCATTTAACTATTCCTGGTGGTAACTCAAGAGAACCTTTTGGTAAGTATATGTTTAGTATGAATAAAATCACAAAGGACAGATATTTACCAACAGGTCCAGAATTGGAGCATTCAGCTCAGTTATATGATATTTCTGGCGATAAAATGGAGTTGCTACTAGATTTCCCAACACACGGTGAACCTCACTATGCAGCTGCGATACCTGCAGATTTGATAAAATCCAAATCTAAAAAATACTACGATTTAGAAGAAAACAATCACAAGTACGCTGCTAAAAATGAATCTGAGGGACGTGTAGAACGCAAGGGAAATGAAGTTCATGTTTATACTACAACAGTGAGAAGTCACTTTGCACCCGATAATATTGAAGGCGTTAAAGTTGGCGATAAGGTGTATTTCCACGTTACTAACTTAGAGCAAGATTTTGATGTTCCTCACGGATTTGCAATGATTGGAGCTAACACTTCAGAAATTTTGGTCATGCCTGGACAAACTAAAACCATTATTTGGGAACCTAAACGGGAAGGTGTTTGGCCATTCTATTGTACAGACTTCTGTTCTGCACTTCACCAAGAAATGCAAGGTTACGTAAGAGTTTCTGCTAAAAATAGCGATACTAAATTGCGTTGGTCACTAGACGACGAATGGAAAGAGTAATGAGTTAATTTGAATGTTTTGGTTTTGATTACTCAATTTGGGGCGAGTAGATTCTCTGCTCGTCCCTTTTTTATTTAAAAATTTAAATTATGAAAACGGCAAGTATCACTATGATTATTGGTTCTGCACTTCTGTTGGGATTGTTTTTGTTTCCGCTTTGGAGTATAACCTTAGAAGCACCACAGTATCCAAGTGGCATTGGAATGTACATTAACCTTGATGGACTTGAAGGACATGAAAAACACGACATTCAAAATATAGATGGACTTAACCATTATATTGGCATGCGTAAACTGCCTAAACAAGATGAAATGTGGGAATTTTCTGTATTTCCTAAAGTCATTGGCGGAATGGCCATTTTAGGAATTCTCATTGGCCTTTTGGGCTTATTTAAAAAAGTATCTTATAAATGGTTTTTAGGCTGGCTTGTTTTAATGACTGTTTTGGGTGTTATGGGCATATTTGATTTTAATGCTTGGATGACAGATTACGGCACCAACCTAGATCCAAAAGCCATCATGAAAATGACTGATGCAGATGGGAATCCTCTAAGCTACAAACCTCCTTTATTTGGCTCTAGAGATATTTTGAACTTTACTGCTCATTCATATCCTGCTATAGGAGCCATATTAATGGGAATTGGCATGTTTCTTACCTTTATAGCTTACATCATAGGACTTAAAAAAGCCAATTAATATGAATAAATACATCGTTCTAGCATTCTTTTTTATGGCAATAACAGCCTGCGATAAATCGGCTAAACCAATTAATTATGGTGAAGACCAATGCGATTTTTGTAGCATGGGTATCGTTCAAAAAACACATGCTGCTCAATTGGTGACTGAAAAAGGAAAGCAACATAAATTTGATGCTATTGAATGCATGGTGAATTTTGTTAAAGACAAATCAGGGAAATTTGATAATGCAACTTTATTGGTTGCCAATTACAACCAACCTGGGAAAATGATTTCTGCAGAAAACGCATCTTATTTAATAAGTGAAAATTTACCTAGTCCAATGGGCGCCTATTTAACTGCCTTTGCATCGATATCTGATGCTGAAGCTGCTCAAGAAAAACTGAAGGGTGAGATTTACCAATGGGATGATCTAGAAAAAGTCATCAAAAGAGATATTCATAAAACTCACTAAAATGAAATTAAGCTTATTTATCTTTTGCTTTATCTCAGCATTAAATTATGCCTATGCACAAAACAGAACTATAGAAGTTTGTGCCAAAGATTGTGAATTTTCTTCTATTCAAAAAGCGGTTAACCAAGCTCAATCTGGCGATTCTATTTTCATTCAAAAAGGAATTTATAAGGAGCATAATATTTTTATCAACAAGAAATCACTTCATCTGTATGGAGAAGAAGGCAGTGTAATAGATAGCGAACACAAGGGCTATGGCTTCAAGGTTGAAGCTACAGATTTTAGCATTACAGATTTAACAATTAAAAATATTGAAGTAAGTTACACGTCAGACTATGCAGCTATTTACCTCTTTAGATGTTTCGATTTTAAACTAAAAAACATCACCTTAAGAAACGCATTCTTCGGCTTCTTAATTGAAAAGTCTAGAAACGGTTTAGTGCTTCAAAATGATATTTCGGGAACTGGTGATTCTGAAGCCAGCTCTGGAAACGCTATTCATCTTTGGGATTCAGAAGAAATTGAAGTGCGAGATAACCATGTCTATAACATGCGTGATGGCATATACATCGAGTTTGGAAGCAATAACATTTTTGAAAATAACGATAGCCACGATAATATGCGCTATGGTTTGCACTTTATGTTCTCCAATGATAATCGCTATAGCAATAACATTTTCAGGAACAATAGTGCTGGTGTTGCGGTCATGTTTTCTAAGCGCATTGTAATGAATAATAATGTATTTAAAAAGAACTGGGGCACGGCATCTTACGGACTATTACTGAAAGAAATAAACGATGCCGAGATTTATAACAACACTTTTGAAGATAATACGGTAGGTATTACCACCGATGGTTCTACCCGAATAACGTATCGAGAAAATGATTTCATCAACAATGGTTACGCCGTAATATTTATAGGCGGTAGCTATCAAAACAATTTTATAAAAAATAATTTTCTCTACAATAATTTCGATTTAAGCTATTCTGGACGCTTAAACGATAATAGTTTTGATAATAATTTTTGGAGCGATTACACGGGTTATGATCTGGATAAAGACGGTTACGGCGATGTACCTTACCGGCCTGTAAAATTATTCAGTTATCTGGTGAATAATACTCCAGAAAGCATCATTTTATTGAGAAGTTTATTTATTGACATAATCAATTTTTCTGAAAAAGTAACCCCAATTTTCACTCCAGAAAATCTCACAGATCAAAACCCTTTAATGCGAAAAGTACAATGGTAGAATTTAAGGATATTCATAAAAGATTTGATAAAAATGATGTGCTTACTGGCATCAATCTAAGTATTCAAAAAGGCAAAACTACAGCAATTCTTGGCCCAAATGGTTCTGGAAAAACCACCTTAATTAAAATATTACTAGGAATGAGTCATGCCAATAAAGGCGAAATTTTTGTAGATGAATCAAATATCAAAAATAATTGGTCGTATAGAAAATATATCGACTACCTACCGCAAATAGCCAACTTCCCTGGTAATATAAAAGTGAAAGAAATCATAGCGATGATCAAAGACTTGAGAAGTCAGCCAACTCGCGATGAAGAGTTAATCGAATATTTTGAGCTAACTCCCTACCTCAACATTAAACTCAGTCACCTTTCTGGAGGTTACAAACAGAAAGTAAATCTTGTTCTCAGTCTTATGTTTGACAGTCCATTTATCATTTTGGATGAACCTACATCTGGTTTGGATCCAGTCTCTTTAATCAAATTGAAAGACTTACTCAAAAAAGAACAAGCTAATGGAAAAACCATTTTAATTACTTCTCACATCATGAGTTTTGTGGAAGAAATCTCAGACCATATCAGTTTTATTTTAGACGGGAAAGTTTATTTTGACGGAAGCATCAAGGAGCTAAAATCGACTACAGAAGAAACCAATTTTGAATATGCTATTGCTAACTTATTAAAAAACCATCATGCTTAAAATCTTAAAATACAGTTTTTTTGACTTGGTAAGAAGCCGCTGGAGTTATGTATATTTCTTATTCTACTTGCTTCTAAGTTCAGTGTTATTGTTTTTGAACAACAATATATCGAACGCCATAATTACACTGTTAAATGTAGTCATTGTTTTAGTACCACTTATCGGAACTATCTTCGGGGTGATGTATTACTACGATTCGCAAGAATTTACTCAACTCCTTCTAGCACAACCCATAAAGCGAAAATCTATCTTTATGGGGCAATTCCTAGGGGTAGCCACCTCGCTTTCGCTAAGCGTATTGCTAGGTTTGGGTATTCCTTTTGCCTTGTATGGCTTATTTCAGTCCAACGTTATTTTCGACTTTTTGATTCTGATAGTTGTTGCTGTTTTTTTAAGTTTCATCTTTAGCGCTTTAGCCTTCAATATTGCATTATCGAATACCAACAAAATCAAAGGTTTTGGGTATGCCATCTTACTTTGGTTGTTTCTAGCCGTTATTTATGACGGTGCTTTTCTCATTGCCTTGATCTATTTTCAAGAATATCCATTAGACAAGTTTACCTTAATTGCAACACTGTTTAACCCAATTGATTTGTCAAGAATATTAATTCTTTTAAAACTCGATATTTCAGCTTTACTGGGCTATACAGGGGCTATTTTTAGAGACTTTTTCGGGACTTTGTTCGGTAGTTTAGTCTCCTTTGGGGTTTTAGTCATATGGGTGGTTTTACCGCTATGGCGGATGGTTAGACAAGCAAAACGAAAAGATTTTTAAAAAGTTTATGGACTTGATTCAAGTCATAAACCAAGACTTATAAAGGAGGTAATTTTAATGTAACTTAAATATAAATTATTATGGTTTCAATTAAAGATAAAACAGTAGCCGAATTAGTAAGTGAAAATATTAATACTGCTCATGTGTTCAAAAAACACGGCATCGATTTTTGCTGTGGCGGTGGTATAAGTATTGACGATGCTTGCGAAAAAAACCAAGTTAAACTTGATGAATTATTAAATGATCTTCAAAATCTGGAAGATAAGGGCCGGACATATGATTATAAAAAATGGGACTTGCATTTTCTAGCACAACATATTCAAAATGTGCATCACAGCTATGTAGAAGACAGCATACCGATACTTATACAGTATTCCAACAAAGTTGCTAGTGTGCATAGTAAAACCAATCCTGAGTTAATTAAGATAAAAGAATTGTTTGCTGAAGTAGCTAACGAACTAACTCAGCACTTAAAGAAAGAAGAGTTAATTCTATTTCCTTTTATTTCAAAAATGGAAGCTGCGTTTAAAAAGGGTGAAAAAGTAGAAAGACCACATTTTGGGACCATAGAGAATCCAATTGCTATGATGGAAGATGAACATGAAGCGGCAGGGGATATTTTTAAGGAAATCTCAGGTTTAACCAACACTTACAAATTACCACCAAATGCCTGCAATACTTACAAAGCTTTATACCATAAGCTTGAAGAGTTTGAAAATGATTTACATTTGCATATACATTTAGAAAATAATATTCTTTTTCCAAAAGCTTTAGCTATGGAAAAAGAAACCCTTTCATAGTTTGTTTTGATTGATGATGACCCTAAAACAGCATTTTATAAATAGTCTTTACTATTTTCTTATAACAGCTGTTTTAGGGTTTTTTCTTAGACTGGAAGCGACAGCATTTAGTGTTGACATCCCAACACAGTATCGATTTATAGTCCACACACACTCACATATCGCCTTACTTGGCTGGGTGTATATAGCTTTAAGCAGTTTTATCGTTTATTTTTTTGTTGAAAAATGGAACATCAATAAACACTATAGAAAAGTTTTTTGGGCAACACAAGTTTGCATAATCGGTATGCTTATTTTTTTTCCCATTCAAGGTTATGCGTTGTTTTCTATAATTTTCTCAAGCCTTTTTCTGTTAGTTAGTTATGTGTTTTTTGGGTTTATTCTAAAACATACAAAAACACAATTGAAATTAAAGAAATCCTTCTTACTTATCAAATATGCCTTATTGTATATGGTGATCTCATCGCTTGGACCCTGGGCTTTAGGCGCAATCATGACAACTCTAGGGAGCGAATCGGTATGGTATAAATTAGCGATCTATTTTTACCTGCACTTTCAGTATAATGCTTGGTTTGTGCTTGCTGCAATTGGGTTAATGGTGTTTTTACTGGAACAATCTAAAGTGAAAATTGAAAATAGAGCATTCTCAAAATTCATAGTGCTATTCAATATTGGTATTGTAGGTACATTTTTCCTATCCTGCCTCTGGGCAAGCTCACATTGGTCTTTGTATTTGTTGAGCAATTTAGGAAGTTTAACTTTATGGATAGGTTTATACTATTTGTGGAATTCCATAAAAAGTGAGTTTAGCACATTTTATCTAACACTGAGCAATCAATCCCGGTTTATACTCCAATTTCTAGTCTTAGTTTTCCTGCTGAAGTTACTTATGCAAACATTAAGCGGCATACCTTACATAGCTGAAATTGCTACTTCAAACTTAGATGTAGTCATCGGATATTTACATTGGTTTTTCTTAGGCTTTATAAGCTTATTTTTATTGTTTTTAGCCTCTTATTTGCAATGGATTAAACTTTCTAATTTCAATTTAGGCCTTTACCTTCTCGCTTTTATTTTAACTGAATTTCTTATTTTTTATCGTGCTGCAACCGTTGTCCTGCAATGGGCATTTTTACCAAATTTGAATTTATATTTGGCAGTCGCTTCTTTATTATTCAGCGTTTCAATTATTGGAATAAGCTTACAGTCTATTTTTGCACCTCAAAGTAAAACCCAGAGGTTTTAAGACCAAAATGGCGTTTGCCACATGGCACAACTTTGTTGATTTTTGTGTATTTCCTCGTAAATAGCAAGTTGCTGTTCACTCAATGTACTTTGTATTAAGTTAAATAACTCCCGTTCTTCCAAACGAATATGCTTTTGAAGTAATTCATAAATTCTTTTGAAATCTGCATGGGTTTTTTGCTGAATTTGAAAAAGCATCTTTAAGTCTTGATGTTGATCTATTGCTTCACTTACTAATTCATATTCGCCCTCTAGCATTGGAAATAAACGTTCTTCTTCTAGCTGAAAATGCAACAGCAAATGATTCTCCCAAAACCAAGTGGCATACTCTTCCATAGATTGAAGATCGGCTTTCTTAGACACTCCTTTTTGCAAACGCAGAGCAAAAACAAGTCCGTCGTGATGTTCACGACTTAAATTTCGTAGGGCTTTATGGCGTTTTATCGGTGGGTTGGACATAATTAAAAATACTCTACATCAAATCTAACCACATCTGTTAACTTATAGTATTTCTATCCATATAAATATTCATAAAAATATGTGAAGCCATTTTTCTAGCATTGTTTTTTGCTCGATCGGCTAATTCACCTTCAAAGTATTGATCTATAGTTTCGAACCAAAGATTTAACCAAATACCGAAATGTTTTTGCTCAATACTTCCATTAAAGTGTTTGTCTACACGTTGGTGTGCCAATTTGGGATTTCCCTTATATTTTTGTTTAAAAAACAAATTCGTTTCCCAGAAATCGGTTAACTTTTCTAGATGTTCATCCCAATCTGAAATGCTTTCATTAAAAAAATGACCTATATCTTCATTCTGACGAATTTTTTCATAAAAATGATGTACTAATTTGGATACGTCTTCCCTTGTTTTTAAGTCGTGTTTCATTAGAAAAAAATATAATAAGCAATTGTAAATAGGCTTGATAAAACACTAATTACCTGAATAAGAAAGGCCATCTTTGGTTTAAAACCAACTAAAACAGCTGCATTATAAATCATACAAATAATTACAATCCAACTCAGGTGAACAACATGGAATAGTGTGTTTCCATCAGCTAAAATCATCATTGCGGCAATAGAGCCCAAGCAACTTGAAGCGATAATACCCAATACAGAATTAGCCATGTAATACTTTGTAAAATCATCGGTTAAACTCTTAACTAGATCCATTGTCTTGTATTTTTAAGTTATCCAAAAATACAAGTATGTATGACCACTGTTTATGATTTGAATCAAGTCGGAATTATTTCAACTCATCTTACCTCAAAATCTTTCGTTTTTTAATTTGAATTTCACCTTTTTTTTCCAAGGCCTTACAGGCACGAATAACAGTTTCTACGCGCAATCCAGTGAGATCGGCAATCTGCTGGCGAGTAAAATCGACTTCTAAAACATCCTCAGGATCTAGTTTATGGATATGCGTTTTGGTATAATCCAGCAACCTTACAATGCGATGCTCTGGATCTTGTGAGGAAATCTCAGAAGCCATAATGGCTTTGTAGTACAAGCGGGACGCCAATACTTCAGAAATTTTGAAATGCGCTTCTGGGTGTTTTTTTAGCAAATCAAAAAAATCATCTTTTGGCAAACGAAAAATCTCTACGTCTGTAATAGTTTCTGCTCCTGCTGGATAGCCTACATCGGCAAATAAAGGCGGTTCACCAAAACTTTGATCTGCGTAAAAAATCCCTTGTATAAATTCTTTGCCATCTCTATTAAAGTTATTCATCTTCACTTCACCCGTTTTGATTTGATAATAAAACTGAGCTTTACTTCCGTAATCGAAAATAATATTACCTCTTTCAATTTCGAGAATTTCTGCCTTAAATTGGATCAATAATTTGGGATCTATCATAAAACTAATTTATAAACTTAAAGATGTGGATTTTTCTGAAAACTAAATGTCTTAGAATCAGAATTTTTTATAAATCTATCGGTAATGTGATTTAAGTCACAATTCAAAGCCAGCATTCTCATTACTTTTGTAAAGTGAAAAATATCAAACTCAAGATAGCTCTTACCTTAAGCCTCGTGGTGCTTTTATTCACCGTAAAGTCTGCGTTTTGGCTATCGTATTATATTGTTTTCACCGATAATTTTATAGAGAATTATTGTGAAAATACGGATCGCCCTGAGCTGGAATGTGATGGGAAATGCTTTTTGAGTGATGTCCTCGATAACAAACAAACCGACACTCCAAAAAATGCTTCTATTTTTCTTGAAAGCAAACTTATTTTCACAACTCTATGTTCTGAAAATGATACTTTTACAAGTTTTTCTATCACCGAGGTAGAACACTCTTTTTTGTATACCTCGCACTATAAATTCCAACTCTTAAACAGAAGTTTTAAGCCACCTATACGTTCCGTTTAACTCCAATTTTATTTAAAACAAATTAGTTAGACATTTAAAAGGCTTAAACATGAAAATTATTTTAAGCGCCTTCATCTATTTGTTTAGTTCTATGATGCTTATAGCTCAAACTAAATCTATAGAGGTTAAAGACGCACAAACCAAAGAAACCCTTACTGGGGTTTACGCTATCGATCAAAACAACAACAAGAATTATCATATTACCAACAACCAAATCTTACAATTAAAAATCGGTGAAACTTATAAGATTAGTCACATTGGCTATAGTTTTAAAATTTTAAGAGTTGAAACTACAACGCCAGATATCCTGTATTTGGAAGCTGAAAATACAGAGCTAGCAGAAGTTTTGGTCACAGGTAGAGTTTTTGAAGATCCAGTGATGAACATCACTACACCAGACTTAAGTGAAAGAGTGACTCAGCCTAAAAATGTAGCAGACTTGTTTAGAGACATCAATGGATTTGGACTCATCAAACGCGGGAATTACGCTATTGATCCCTCTTTCCGTGCTTCACAATATGAGCAATTGAATATTCAATATGACGGGGGAACCAAAGTTATGCATGCGTGTCCAAACAGGATGGATCCTATCACCACCCACGTCATGCCAGAGGATATTTCAAAAATTGAAGTTGTTCGCGGACCCTATACCATGCGTTATGGAGCTACTTTTGGAGGACTTATCAATATGGTGTCCAAACGACCAGAACTAGGAAATTATGGCATTTCTGGAAGTGCTTCAACTGGATATGAAACCAATGGAAATTCATTGGTGAATATGGTTCGGCTTCAGTATGCTGAAGAAAAGTTTGATGTTGTTGGGATGTATGGCTATCGTGATTTTGGTAATTACGAAGACGGGGCTGGAAGAGAAATTCCATCATCGTTTAGAAGTATAGATTATAGCCTGCGTATGGGTTATAATTTCACTAGTCTTGAGCGTTTACAATTGCATTGGAGACAATCTTTTGGTAGAGATGTGCTACATGCGTCTTTACCAATGGATTCAGATTATGATGATTCTTCCATGCTGTCTCTGGATTATTTCAAGAAAAGACCAGGAAAGACATTGCAGAAAATTCAAGCTAAAGCCTATTTTTCTTATGTAGATCATCTCATGAGTAACAGCAGAAGAAGCAACTTCGAAACGGTGGAAGCTGTCTCTCCTGTTGAAGCGACAACAGCTGGCGGTCGATTTGAACTAGAGTGGAAACTTGCTGAGTTCTGGACGCTTTTTACTGGAACCGATGCGCTTTTAATAAGTAGAGACGGTGTGAGAAATCGCTTAATAAAACAAAATATGATGGGAATGCCCCTCGATCCACCTCTGCAGCTTACCGACAAAATTTGGCAAGATTCGTTTATCAACGACTATGGTCTTTTTGCAGAGTCACGCTACAGAATCAATAGTTCTACGCTAATAAATGCAGGTGTCCGATATGATATGGTCAACTCAGACATTCAGGACCCCGAAGCAGATTTCCTAGCTTACTATCCAGGTTTGGGAAGCAGAACCGAGCATAATTTTAGTGCTACGGTATCGCTCAAAAAATTACTAGATGCCGATAATCAATTAGAATTTGCATTTGGACGTGGTGTGCGCTCTGCGAATATGATTGAGCGATTCATCAATCATTTTCAAGTTGGTCAAGATCCGTTTGAATACATTGGTAACCCTAACTTGGACGCAGAAGTCAACAATCAATTTGAAGTTGCGTACACCGGGAAAAAAGAAATGAATGGATTCATCGATAAGTTAAATTGGGGAGCTTCTGTCTATTTCTCTCATTTCGAAAATTATATCGTAGCCATCATCGATCCTACCAAAACGAGAAAATTTATGCCCAACCAAGAACCTATCCATCCAAAAGTATTCAGAAATCTAGATGATGCTTACAAAACAGGATTTGAAGCTAGCTTGGGCGTTAATTTCTTAACCCATTTTCAATTGGATGCTGATTTGGCTTACGTGTATACCCGCAACGAAGATTTAAGCGAGTCTTTGCCCCTTACTCCTCCCCTGCGCAGTAAACTAAGTTTGCAGTACAGCAAGAACAAGTTTTGGGCAGCAACCGACTTAAGGATGGTCAGCCAACAAGATGAGCTGGCTACATCGTTTGGAGAAAATGAAGCTACACCAGGATACGAATTGGTCGATTTTCGATTGGGTTACGAACTTTTCCCTGGGCTCGACTTAGGAGCAGCGGTTTTAAATGCTTTTGACCAGCAGTATTACGATCACCTAAATTTTGCCTTTAGAAACCAAGCCAATGCCAACTTAAGCGGACTGGAACGCCTTACCGATCCTGGTCAAAATTTCACAGTTTTCGTTAAATATGGATTTTAATTAGGTATTGGGCGTTTCAACGTGCTCTCCGTTTCTAGTCCGCAAGCCAAAAGCTGGAGATTCTAGGGCTGTAAAGGAGCTTCTAAGGTCGCTCTCCACAGCCAAGACTCTCTGGCTTTTGGCTATTACGAGCTAACCACTTCCATCACGAACGCATATTACCAATTTCACTTCAAATGTGGCAAATCGTCCGTTTTTTTGAAGCTTCGGAACTCATATCTCAAAAAAAAAACCATTCCAAGATGACTATTGGAATGCTTAGCTTTTTTTTGATCCCAGAAGAAAAAAATAATTCAGAGTTTTTTCGACATTTGGGAGGCAAATTGGTGTGAAACCAAAATTTTATAACCAAGCTTTATAGAACATTTGTTACATTCAGTGCACCTCTTAATTCTTAATTTTGCAATTATAAATTCAAAATAAAATGAAGGCATACCTAATGATAATTCCATTTATAGCTTTTCTATTTAATTTTGGGCAACTTCAGGCCCAAGAAGAAATGGAGTTTACTCTTGAAGAACTCAAGAGCCAAGTGCTTCAAAATAATAGATCACTTCAAATTAATGAAAGTGAATTTAGAAAAGCAAGAGCCCGCTATAGGCAAACCAATGCTGCGTTTTTACCTCAGCTTAGTGTTTCGCATAATTTTTATAGAACCAATAATCCCGTCCAAGCATTTGGAACATTATTGAACCAAGGAATTTTTACAGAGCAAGATTTTCAAATCGATAATTTGAACAATCCAAGTGCCATTTCCAATTTTACCACTGCTTTAAGCATTCAACAACCTCTTATCAATATTGAAAAGTGGGCTCAACGTTCTGCACTAAACGCTCAAAAAGAAGCACAACAACTTCAAAATAAATTTGAAGAAAAAGCGCTTTTAGTTGAAGTGGAAAAACTTTATATGCAACTTCAGCTCGCTTATAAAGGGGTTGAGGTACTAGAGCAAACTAGAAAAATTGCCGAGCAAAATTTTGAAAGTATTCAAAATTTTTATGACGAAGGTCTATTGATCATGCCAGATTTACTAAGTGCAGAAGTAAGGTTAAATGAAGTTGAAAACGAATACATCGCGGCTTACAATAAACTCCAAAATCTTTCAGACTATCTTCTGTTTTTAATGAACAGAGATGCTAATACTGTGGTAAAACCAGTTTCAAAACTTGAGCTTAATATTGTGGAGACTATGGACGCAAGTCAAATAGAAACAAGAGAAGACATTTTAGCAGTCGATTTGCAAACCAAGGCCCAATCCAAAATGCAAACTGCAGCCAAACATTCCTTTTTGCCAACGCTTAATGCTTTTGGGAACCTACAATGGTTTTCAGATGAAGCCTTTACAACCAACACAAGAAACTTTTTTGTAGGTGCTTCACTTAACTGGAATATTTTTGAAGGTGGTAAAAATATTGCAAAACTTCAAGAAGAAAATGCAAGTTTAGATCAAGCCAAACTAGAAGCTTCTAGGTATGCCTCCAATTCCAATATGGAGTTGGAAAAAGCAAAACGCCAATTTCGCGAGGCAGAGCAAAAACTTAATAGAAATAGACTATCCCTGAAGCAAGCAGAAAAAGCATACCAAATCAGGAAAGATAGATTTGGAGAAGGTCTTGAGCGCACTACAGATTTGCTGCGGGCAGAACAACAACAATCTTCTATGCGACTGGCGTACAACCAATCCATATTCGAGTTTAACTACGCTCAGTTATACATTCAATTTTTAGCAAACACCTATACTTATGAAAAATAAATTACTGCCTATATTTTTTTCTGTGTTCTTATTAAGCATTTTGAGCTGTGGAGAAAAAACCGAAAATAAAAAGCCTGAGCAGATATCTGTCGATGTTAAAATCGAGTATCCTACCACCAGTTTACCTCAGCTTTTAAGCTATAAGGGGAAAATTCAGTCTTCAAAATCGATAGATATTCAATCTAGAGGATCAAGTTACGTGGATAAAATCCTTGTAGATGTAGGCGATGCTGTTCATGAAAACCAGTTGCTGGTTAAATTAAACAGCGATGACCTCATGTCGAAACAAAATCAGCTTACTGCCAAACTCGACGAGGTAAGTGCCACTTTAGAAAACACCGAAAAGGATTATAAACGATACAAAAGTTTAAGAGAAAAAAATAGTGTTTCAGAAAAAGAGCTGGAGTCTATCTCCTTAAAATATAACTCTGTAAAAAGTCAAAAAGCAGGAGTAGAAAGTCAGTTGAAAGAAATACAATCAGAATTAAAATATTTCAATATCAAGGCCCCATTTGAGGGTGTAATTACTTCAAAAATGGCTCAAGAGGGAGATTTAGCAAACCCCCGATTTTCGATTCTACAAATGGAAGTTGAGAATGCATTTGAATTTCACTTTTCAGTTTCAGAACGAGCTATTTCTTCATTAAGAAAAGGACAACTGGCCACCGTTGTAGTGTCGACAGATGGTCAAAAAATCGATGCCCAAATATCAGAATTGAGCTTATCGTCTTCAGAAACAGGAGGACAATATGTTGTGAAAGCAAAATTACTAACCGAAAATGATGTCCAGCTTTTTTCTGGACAACAAGGAGAAATACAACTTATTACGGATTCTTTGGATCAAGGAATTTTTGTTCCCAAATCAGCACTTATCGATCGAGGCGGTTTACAGGGTCTATACGTAGTTAGCCCAGAAAATAAAGCGATGCTGAGATGGGTGGAGACTGGGGTAAACTACGATGAATATATAGAGATTCTTTCTGGTCTAAGCAGCGATGAGTCCGTTGTAACTTCTGCAGACTCCAAACTTTATAACGGTATAACCGTGAAATACTAGATCTTATGAAAAATGGTATTGCTGGTAAACTAGCCAACGCATTTATGACTTCCAAAATTACAGTCTTACTTATGGTTGTATTTATGGCCGTGGGAATTTATGCTGCTTTATTGATTCCACGAGAAGAAGAACCACAAATAAACGTGCCTATGGCCGATATATTTGTTGGCTATCCTGGTGCGAGTCCTAAAGAAATTGAATCTAAAGTTATTATTCCTTTGGAGCGTGTTATCTCTAATATTGATGGTATTGAATATGTTTACACCACCTCTATGCAGGGACAAGGAATGCTCATAGCGCAATTCTATGTGGGTGAAGATATAGAAAGGTCTTACGTAAAACTTCATGATGAAATTATGCGCCATATGGATGAAATTCCTGAGGGCGTTACTCAGCCACTTATCAAAACAAGATCTATAGACGATGTGCCAGTCGTTGGCCTTACGCTTTTTAGCGAAAAGTACGATGACTTCCGCCTTAAACAAATCGCCAATGAACTGATTTTGGAGATTGAAAAGGTGGAGAATGTTGCTTCTAGTGAAGTCATTGGAGGCAGAAGTAGAGAGTTGAAAATTAATTTTGATCATCAAAAAGCAGCTTCCTATAATTTAGATATTTTGAGTG